>SDBV01000904.1_pt1 | contig 43246 bp, 41 predicted proteins | sample 2277081 | NCBI WGS metagenome assembly SDBV01 (sample SAMN10402039, study PRJNA504765) | marine sediment metagenome | isolation source: marine sediment core GS10_PC15, 223 cmbsf | place: Arctic Ocean: Southern Knipovich Ridge | collected 2010
TAGCCATCATCAAAGCTGTATTGCCCTCATTATTTTTAATATTTACAGCAGCACTTGAATTATTGAATAATTTCACTATCTCAATATTACCTTCATTAACAGCACACATCAAAGCTGTCCAGCCTTCATTATCTTGAAAATTAACATTTGCACCAGCATCTATCAGCACTTCTACTATTTCAGTATAACCCAGATCAGCAGCAAACATTAAAGCTGTTGAGTTATATTTATCATCCTGAAAATTAACATCTGCACCGGCTTCTATTAGTAATTTCATAGTTTCAGTGTTACCCTGTTTAGCAGCCTGTAGCAGTAAATTACCTGAATCAGCCCACATAACTGTACATAGTGTTACCGCAATTATTAGGCTTATAATTGTCTTTTTCATCTCGTTGCCTCTTATTAATTTATATCGTTTCTAATTGAATTATCCAACTATCCCTGTAAAACGTTTTAAATACAATCCAAAGAAGGAGTTATTCCGTTGCACATGTTTTTTTAAATTTAAAATGAATACATTGATATATAATAAATCTTTAACATCGTTTATACCCTTAGGATGCAAATTGCTTATTACTAAAATACCTTTTAAAATCATTTATCTTAATATATAATGTATATCATATTATGGAATACTTAATTGTAATTATATTAGTAATTATGTCCGGATTATTTTCCGGATTAACACTTGGATTGTTCAGTTTAAATCCGAGCTCTCTGGAAAGAAAGATAAAACTTGGAAATAAGCAGGCTGAAAAAGTATACAAAATCAGGAAAAACGGTAATCTTCTTCTTTGTACGCTCCTTCTGGGAAATGTCGCAGTAAATTCTGCATTGGCTATATTTCTCGGAAGTGTTGCCCCGGGCCTGATTGCAGGTCTAATTTCTACCGGACTAATTGTTATTTTTGGTGAAATATTACCTCAAGCTGTATTTTCAAGATTTGCTTTAACATTGGGTTCAAAAACTGCATGGATAGTAAGAATTTTTATAATTCTTTTATTTCCGATAGCTGCACCACTTGCATTTATTCTGAATAAAATACTTGGAAAGGAATTGCCTACAATCTGGGAAAAAAATGAAATTAAAGAAATAATTAAAGCACATGAAGATTCAAAACTTTCATCTATAGACAGTGATGAGGAGAAGATCATATTAGGCGCTCTTTCATATTCGGATAAAACTGCTGCTAGCATAATGACCCCAAAAACTGTTGTTTATGCTCTGAATATAACCACAGAAATAACAAGGAGCTTACTTAATGAAATAAAGTCTAAAGGTTTAACAAGAGTACCTGTGTATAAAAGCACTCAGGATGATATTAAGGGTATTTTATATACTAAAATGCTTATAGGTTTAAGAGGAGATGAAGGCAAGAATGTATCCGATTTCTGCATAGAAGATAATGTTATATCAATAAAAGAGAAAATGAATCTGGATAAGCTTTTTAATCTTTTTATTAAAAAAAAGGCACATATGGCTTTTTTATATGATGATTTCGGAACTTTACAGGGAATTGTTACTTTAGAAGATGTATTAGAGGAAATACTTAAAACAGAAATAATGGACGAAGCTGATAAAGTAAAAGATATGCAGACTTATGCAAAGGAAAAATTTAATAAAGATTTGCTTGAATAATATATTGACCAATTATTTTGTTTTATATACATTGATTTAAATAAAAATATGAATAGAAATATTTTAAAATATCTTACAACACCTATAATTCTGTTACTCTTTATTTCATTTTCTGTATTAAATTTAAACAATAAAAATATAGAATGCGGTTCCAGTAAAATGCATTGTGATGATAATTGCGAAATGGATAATCATAGCATGGATAAATTGTATTCAATTACTAATCCGGATTTTACGGAGTTTGGAAATAATTCTTTTTTTTCTAAAACCTCTGATAATATCAATTCCAACAAAGAATGTATAACTTGTCTTATAAAAGAAAACAATTTAGATAAGAAATCAACTACTTCTTGCAGCACAGAAATTATTCAGGAAGTTCCAAGAAACCTGTCTGTACTTTGTAATGTTTATAATAATAAACCTTTTACTACAAGTAACATAAATTCAACAAACTTTAAACTAATAAAAGCAGACTATAATGTCTCCTCCACTCATTTTTTATGTTGATACTTTTTCTCCTATATTTCTTTAGATGCTATTTAGATTTGAATAATTACAGGATAGATTTGTAAACGTACCAGGATTAAATACAAAACCGGGCAGCTGTAATCTATTATCAATACACACTCTAAAGACATAAGATAACAACACAGCGATAATTAACAAATAAGGAGAAAAAATGAAACTATTAAAAAAAATTCTAGCAAATAGAATTTTATCATTTATAATAATACTGGGTTTGTCAGCAGCAAGTTTATTAATATTCAGTTCTATTTATTTTTCAGAAGATAATTCTATAAATATAAATGAGGAAGCACAAAATTTAAATATTACAGGAAATACTTCTAAAGCTATATTATCTGTTAATGGACTGTCATGCTCTTCATGTATAGAGGACATAAAAAATGCATTACAGGAAATTGATGGTATTTCAGATATAATTGTTGATATAAGCAATGCTTCTGCGATGATATATTATGACAGCACTTTAATAAAAGATCCAAATATAATTTCAAATAAAATAACCAGCATAGGTTATCCCGCAGAAATTAAAGACATTTTAACAACAGAGGAATTGGCAGCAGAAGAAGACCTTAAAAACAGAAAAAAAGAATTCTATATAATAGCTGTTGATGATTGGGAAATATCGAGGTCCGAATTTGATACAGAAATAGACGCAGCAATAAAACAAATAAATAATAAATACGGGGAAGGTACGATTAGCTATGAAAATAATAATTTACTTCTCGATAATCTGAAAATACAAACAATAACTAAACTCGTAGACGAGGCGGTTATGCTCCAGGATATCTCAAAAGCAGATTATAAACTCGAAGATAGTAAATTTGAAACTGAATATCAAAATTATATATCTGAGAATTTTAATGATTTTTTAGAATTTGAAAACAACTTAACTGATAATGGATATTCAATAGAATATTTTAAAAAGAAATTTGAAAATAATTTTCTTATAAATGAATATATTGAGAACGTCGTTTTCCTTTCAGCCAGCACGGATATCCAGAAGCAGAATCAATTCAACCAATGGTATACAACTACACGCTCATTAGTAAGTATTGTTTACTATGACAAAGACCTAGAGGAATTAGTAATTAATTCACAAGCAGGCAGCAGCTGCTGTCCAACAGAATAGCAAAGGAGTTACAAAATGAAAGATAAAAATAAAAGCAAGAAAGATAAAGTATTAGGCTCAAATAAAAAGAAAGGATTCAGAATAGAACTGCTAATTCCTGTTCTTGTAATAATTATAGGCGCTATGTTCATTTTTAATGTAAAATCAGAAGACAAGGAAATTAATTTTGGAAATACATTTGTAACTTATGAGAATGTAAAAGCAGAAAATGGTATTATAACAATACCCGTTTCAAATTTTAATAATAACCAGGCAAAATATTTTAAATACGATTTTAATGATAAAACTATCTTCTTTTTTGCGTTAAAATCTTCTGATGGAATAATAAGAAGCGCTTTTGACTCTTGTGACGTTTGTTTCAGTGAACAAAAAGGCTACAGACAGGACGGAGACAATATGATATGCAATAACTGCGGACAGGTATTCCCTTCTATACGTATAAATGTAGAAAAAGGCGGATGCAATCCTGCGCCATTAAACAGGGAAATTGACGGCAATAATCTTGTAATAAATGTAACTGATCTTTACGAAGGTTCAATTTATTTCTAAATACCGGATATAAGGAGTTAAATAAATGAGACTAATAAATATAGCTTATTCCAGTATGATAAGGCAGAAAGGAAAAAAAATATTCTTAATAATTGCCATAGTACTGGGATGCTCAACTATTGTGACCTTGTTCACTTTTATTGAGGCACAGAGACTTAAAATTGAATCACAATTCGATGAATACGGGGCAAATATTGTAATTATGCCGAAATCCGATACTTTATCACTTTCATACGGTGGAATGAATGTAAGCGGTGTTGTCACAAACTTAGAAGAACTGGAACTGGATGATGTAAATGAGATCTGGAATATAAAAAACAGCAAAAACATAAGATCCGTTTCTCCTAAAATATTAGGCGCGGTGAATGTAGAATCAGAATTAGAAAGCAAATATGCATTATTGGTTGGTGTATATTTTGAAGAGGAAAAAAAGATTAAATCCTGGTGGGAGGTATTCGGAGAATATCCTTCTGTAGAAAACGAAGTATTAATTGGATCTGATGTTGCAGGAGTATTAAAAATTTCTATAGGATCAGAAATTAATATTCTCGAAAATAATTATTTTGTTTCCGGTGTTATCAGGACAACAGGAAGCCAGGATGATAATATTATTTTTGGTGATTTTACTAATTTTTCATTACTTCTTAAGAAAATAAATGATGTTACCATGGTAGAAGTTTCTGCATTATGTTCAGACTGTCCAATAGAAACAATAATTGAACAGATTAAAGAGATCCTGCCGGAGGCAGACATTAAGAGCATCGGCCAGGTGATGAAACAGAAAATGGAGACAACAAAACAGTTTGAAAAATTTGCAATAACTATAACTATAGTAATAGTATTAATCATTTCCGCGTTGGTTTTTACTTCGATGATGGGTTCCGTTTCATCTAAAAAGCAGGAAATCGGTATTTTCAGGGCAATAGGTTTTACAAAATCAAATATCATCTTCATTATATTGTCCGAAGCAATTATTATAAGTTTTATAGCCGGTATAATAGGTTCCTTTGCGGGTATGGGTATTTCATATTTTGCCCTGCCGCAATTAACAGATATAAGTATCATAGAATTTAATCCTCTTTTTATATTGATAAGTACAGTATCTGTAATACTATTGTGTCTTATTGCAACTTTATACCCAGCATATTCAGCAGCAGAAATGGATCCTGTAACAGCTATAAATAGTCTGTAAGATAAAAGGAGAAGAAAATGTTAATAGAAATTAGTAATATTAAAAAGGACTATGGTTCAGGAGACGCACTTGTACAGGCATTAAAGGGTGTGAGCACAAAAATTGATAAGCAGGATTTTGTAGGTATTTGCGGGCCTTCAGGAAGCGGCAAATCAACTTTACTTACTATACTCGCCGGCCTTAACAGTCCAACAAATGGAGAGATCATTATTGATGACATATCAATATATAATGAATTGAATAGCGACGGACTTTCCAATTTTCGAAGTGAATACATAGGTTTTGTATTTCAGTCTTTTCAATTAATCCCATACCTTAAAGCAATAGAAAATGTGATGCTTCCTCTTGCAAATAAAAATTACCCTACACAAGAGAAAACTAAAATGGCAAAACACTCTTTAGAGCAAGTAGGTTTAAAAGACAAGCTTTACAGTTTGCCTCAGGAACTTTCCGGAGGGCAGAAACAGAGAGTTGCAATTGCTCGTGCATTAGTAAACTCACCATTGATAATACTTGCAGATGAGCCAACAGGAAACCTCGACTCAAATACGCGGGATGAGATTTTAGAACTATTTAATTCGATAAAGAATAATGGCCATACAATTATGATGGTTACACATGATCCGGACAATATTAAATACACTAATAAAGTAATTGAAATAAAAGATGGGCTTATTAATTAAGTGTTTAGAGCTGCCAGTATATGGCAGCTCTAATTTTCTATTTGGATTTTAATATTTCTATTATTTTTCTCGAGAGAGCTCGCCTTCTATATGGTTTCTGAATAAAATCCCTGGCACCGCTTTGAAGTATTTTTTGAGCTTCTTCATTTATACTAAATCCGGAAGACAAAAGAACTTTTACATCAGAATTAATATTTTTTAGTTTTATAAATGTATCCAAACCATTCATTACAGGCATTATCATATCCAGAATTATTAAATCAATTTCAGAATTATTTTTCTTATAAAACTCAACCGCCTCTTTACCATTATTACAAATTGTTATTCTATATCCGAGTTTTCTAAGCATCTCACCTGCCATTTCACAAACAGTATCCTCATCATCCACTAATATAATATGCCTACTCAAGGGAACAGGTAATTTCTCTATTTCCTCATCTTTACCAATTACTATATCTTCCCTGTTTAATGGAAAAAATATATGAATTACAGTACCTTTATTAATTTCACTATATACCTTTATTGTACCTTTATGATTCTTAATTGTTCCATAAACAGCAGCAAGTCCCATTCCTGTTCCTTTGTCCGGGCCCTTTGTTGTGAAAAAAGGTTCAAACATTCGTTTTTGAACTTTCTGCTCCATTCCAATACCAGTGTCAGAAATACTTATTTGAATATAATCCCCTGGCTCAATACCAAATTCATCTAATTCACAATATTTTTCATCCAGTTTAACCAGCTCTGTATTAAATAATAATTCTCCACCATCAGGCATTGCATCTCTTGCATTTAAAGCAAGATTAAGAAGCGCATTCTGTATTTGCGTAGGATCACCAAGAGTATAAGGAGGATCCGCGTTAAAATTATTCTTTATATTAATCCTCTTATCTATACTATGCTTTAGCATTATGGTAACTTCCATTATTCCACTATGTAAATTTACCGGTATAGATTGATACTTACCTTTTCTTGCAAATGCAAGTAGCTGGGAAATAAGGTCAGATGCCCTTCTTGCAGAAACAAGTATATTATTTGCATAATTCTTAAGTTCCAGATTGTTCTTCAACTCCTCACGCAGCAAATCCGCATAACCAACTATACCTGCAAGCTGGTTATTAAAATCATGCGCAATTCCTCCTGCAAGCTCTCCGATTGCCTGCATTTTATCCGAATGCCTTAGCCGTTCCTCGCTTTCGCGCAATGCTTCTTCTGTCTGCGCCCTTGTTATTGCTCCTCCGATGAAACCAGAAATACCTTCTATTGTTTTTTTTGTATTATCTGTAAATTCCGTGTGTACATGCGATGCAAGATTAAAACAGCCAATAATTTTGTTTTTATATTTAAAAGGAACAATTGAAATTCCCTTTATGCCTTCAATATTTATAATTTTACCTAATGTTTCTTTTAGTTCAGGATAATTTATAAAAATCGATTTATCCTTCATAACAAGTTTAGCATTTGAAGTGCTCTTATCATAATAGTTTGTCAATTTAATAAACTCTTCAGAAAAGCCTTTATTTATTACAAGTTCCAGAGCACCAGTTTTTTTATCCAGTAAATAAATACCTGCGGAATCTATGCCTTCTATTTTTAAAGCATGGTCAATTAAACAGCTTAAGATTTCTTCTAATCCAATTGCAGTACTAAGTGCTATACTTAAATCCCTCTGTAGATGAATAAGGTGTTCTGCTTCTTTTCTTTTTGTAATATCTGTCATATTAGCTATTCGAACATCCATTCTATTAAATTTAATACTCGAAGCACGAACTTCTACTGGAAACCTTGTTCCGTCTTTCCGCATAGCTATTATCTCATAAGGTCCGGAATCATCTTTTCTTAAATGCTCGTTTGCTGTATCCATACTTTCCGGTGCAATTATCATTGCCATTGCATTTTTGCCTTCCAGCTCTTCCATTGTATAACCGAACATGTCAAATACAGTTCTATTTCCTGCAATAACTCTTCCTTTATCATGAATTACAATTCCAATAGAAGATATCTCAGTTAATTTACGGTAGCGTTCCTCACTCTCCTTTAATTCATTTTCTGCTTCCTTTCTTTTCACTTCTCTTTCAGTAACATTTCTTATTACCCCGTAAATTCCTGTTAATTCATTTTTCTCATCATACATAGGAGTATAAATAAAATGTAATGAGTAAATTTTTTTATCAATTTCAAATTCTTCAATTACATCTACACTTTTACCTTTTAGTACAGACTTATTCATTTCTGAGATTATTCCTGCAGTCTTTTTATTAAGAATTTCAATATGTGTTTTGCCGATTACATCAATTTCTTTTTTATTCAATAGTTTGAGCATAGCGGAATTTACATATGTGTATCTTAGATTAGTATCTTTACAAAAAACACAATCCAGAGAACTGTCAGTTACTGCTTTAATTAATTGCCGGGGGTTAATTTTAATTTCTTCTGATCCATTCATTTTTTTCAAAGGATCCTTCTTTATACAGTATTTTCCTTTTTTAAATATATTTGTATTGATATTTTATATTAATTTTAGTAATCAAACTATAATTATTATCTAAAAACTAAAGTTTACAACATTTATTTTTAAAATAATATTTATGGAAGAGAAACAAGTATCCTGCAGATCGTCTCTGCGTTTTTTTTACCCAGCATCGGATATAATGGAAAAAGCAAGCACCGAAGCAGTAAGGACTTTGCATTTGGATAATCAGTATCCATATTTTCCTTCTCAATTCTTTTAATAATCGAATTTTCAAAAGCATTATAAGTATTGATATTTTTCTTTAATGCATACTGTTTTACATCATTCATTCCGGTTTCCAGCAATACTGGAAATGAAAATGGAATATAATCTGCATTTGAGGTGCTCTGCATTAATGTTTTATGACGGGACTGCATTAATTGTCCGGAAAACAATTCACCAAGGTCTAACCGTGTTTCAATATATGAATTAAACTGTTTAAATTGCGCAATTGCAAGGCTTGCATTAAAATCAGATAAAAAAAGATTATCTATCGCGCTTAAACTTTTTATTTCCTTTATATATTTCCTGTCCTTTGATAGTAAGAGCCCGCCCTGGCCTGCTGTAATCGTATTCTCTATATCTAAAGAAATAATACACAGTTCTCCGAAACTTCCGCAGTATTTTTCGCTAAATTTGCAGCCCAGACTATGAGAAATATCTTCTATAAGCGGTATTTCGAGCTGTATGAGTTTTTCCATATCCGGAACAAAACCAAGAGTATTATGAATAATTATTGCTTTAGGATTTTTATTCATATTTTCCTTTATTTTATCAATAAGAAATATTCCTGAATCGGGCTCAACATCAATAAGAACAGGATTAATACCCTTCTCGCTTAAAACATCAAAATAAATAGCCGGCGCTAATACAGATAAAATAACATTATCATTTTGTTCAATTTTAAGTACATCAAGGCATATTGATATCGCAGTATAATAACTGGAGAATGTAAAACCTCCGAATAATTCCAGATGTTTTGATATAATTTTTGCCAACTCCTTTGACAGATCTCCTGGTCCTACTCTATCGGAAACCATACAGGATAATACATTATCCATATCCCTGCGTTTTATGCTGGGCCTGAATACGGGAATTTTCATGTTTTTTATTTCCTTATTTACTCATTTTATATAGCTGCTGAAGTTCTTGTGAATTAAATATTCTTCTTATATTTAAAAAAATTAAATACTCTTCCTCAATATGAATAACACCTCTAATATATTCAGAACCAATACCGGACATCATCTGAGGAGGAGATTGAATATCATTTGCCTCTACTGTAAGTACTCTCGAAACTTTATCTATTACTATTCCTATCTCAACATCATCTATACTAATAATAATATATCCGCTTAGCAGTTCATCATCTTCTGATAAATTCGGTTTTTCTAATTGAAATCTGTTATGCAGGTCAATTATTGGAATAATTACTCCTCTTAGATTCATAATTCCAGCTACATAAGCAGGAGTACCTGGTATAGGCCTTATTTCACATAAACTTACAATTTCCTTTACATCCATTATATCAATTCCATAAGTCTCATTTCCAAGCTCAAATGTAACAAGCTGTATTCTTGAATCATTAACTGTCATAATATCCCCACATTTTATACAATAAAACTACACCTAAAAGAATAAAATAGTTACAACTCTTATTCAATAGTTTTTTTATTTTTATTATGAAACATAAGAATACCTCAAAAGCAAAGCTTAGGTGTATTCTTTTTTTTAAAATCCATCTTTCCCAATTAATGGTACAAACCTGCAGCTTAAGTCTTTTTTTACCTCAAATCTATTTCCAACTCTTCTTATTACATTTAAAACCTGAAATGAATGATAATCACCAATTGGAATAACAATTATCCCATTATCTGCAATCTGGGTTTTAAATATCTCCGGCAATCTAGGTACAGCCGCAGTTACAATAATACTGTCGTATGGAGCATGTTCTTTCCATCCAAGTGAACCGTCTCCAAATTTACACTCAATATTTTCATATCCAATTTTTTCCAGCTTATTTTTCGTATTATTATATAAAGAATGTATTCTCTCTATAGTATAAACCTTTTTTGCAAGCTCAGCTAATATTGCTGTCTGATATCCGCTCCCTGTTCCAATTTCAAGTACTTTCTCACTGCCTGTTAAAGAAAGTCTTTCTGTCATAACTGCAACCATATAAGGCTGTGACATCGTCTGACCGTATCCAATTGGAATAGGATTATCCTTATAAGATCTTACACCCCTTTTCTCCCGTAGAAATAATTCCCTGGGAATGCAGCTCATTACAAATAAAAGTCTTTGATCTAATACACCTCTTGATCTAATCTGAGAATTTACCATTTTCTCAGCTTCTGTAATTTTTTCTTCGAAAATCATATTTGCCTGAAATAACCCTAATCAATATAAGTATTTGTATTATTAATAATATTATAAAATACAGTTTTTTAAAAGAACAATAATTATTTTAAAGCATTTAGTAATGTTAAAATAAAATTAAGATTTATTTACAAGGCAAAGGACTCTATTTTAGGTTTTAATGCTTAATAGATTTTATCAACTGCTCAAATAATTTTTTCTCTATAAGTATTTTAATAAATTTATATAACCGTCTGGATTGATTTTTAATATTTTTAATAAAGTCCTTTAATGCTGAATTATTGCCATAATCTGTAACAATCCTAAAACTTAATGCGGGTATTTTACTATTATTTGATAACTCATAGACATAGGCTGTTTCCCAATTATACGCGTGTGCTTTTACTTTCTGCTTAATTTCGTTCTTTTTTTCTTCTGATTTTAGTACAAATGAACTACATACCTGAATACCAATTACAGCATTGATTTTACCGGATTCTGAAATATTAAATACTTTTTCTATCCATTTCTCCTTATTATTGATATCCTTTAAGCAGGATTTATTTATTATATCTTCTTTATATTGATAAGAATTGAGAGCTAAAACAATGTTTCCAATTTCAACTTTACTGTTCAGTGAACAGCATGAGCCTGTATCCAAAATAATATCAGGACAGTATTCATTTATTGCAAAGTCCATTTTTTTAAATATATTCTTTTTTCCTGGCCCGGTTTGAATAGCAAATATTTCCGTATTATTTATTTTATTATACCTTATTTTTTGTTTTTCTCTATTTAGAAGAACTTTTAATGATAATTCCCTGCAGCAAGCTTTAAATTCCGGCGATATTGGACATATTATAAGTATTTTCATAATTTTTATATTTTTCTTTTACGTGAATAATATTAAAAGAAAAAAGTTACATTTAATATTATAATTATAATTGTTATTTTTTAAATAAGATAGTAGTATAGTGATCAAAAATCTTTTAAAGGAAAAAGCTATGATCGGTGCAGGTGAAATAATATTAATCGTCAGTGCTCTTGTACTTATTTTTGGGGCTACTCAGATTCCAAAAATTGCACGGTCTTTAGGTGAGGGCCTTAAAGAACTAAAAAAGGCTGCGAAAGACTCTGATGAACACGAAAAAGAACAAGATAAAAGAGATGAAAATCACCAAGATAAGTAAGACTTATTTTCCGGCTATATAAAAACTCTTTTATTAAAATGCGGTTCCTGTCTTTAATGCTATGTACTACTTAAACTTCCAGCTCTTTTTGTCCGAAAGTTCATTAATCCAGCGTTCTCTTTATTTTATTTTTTCGCTGTTTTTTTCCTTTTTTATATATTATTTCATTTTCATCTATATTCTTTAGAGGATTAATATCTTCTTCATCAATATTGATTTCTGATGTAATTTCTTCGATATCATCCTTGATTTTAGATAGATCCTTTTTCATTCTATCAAGCTCACGAAAGAATACTCCGATTTTTCTCATAACCTTTGGCAAGTCTTTTGGTGAAATCATAAAAATAATAAACATAACAAGAAGTATTTCTCCCAGCCCTATACCAAACATTAATCACCCCCCAGTCTGAAAATCTTACCAACAAAAATACAGAGTGTATACAAGATTATCATAGGTAATGATAGTAGAAGCTGAGAAATAATATCCGGAGGTGTAATAATTGCGCTTATTATTAGTACTACAGCAAATGCATATTTAAAGTTTTTTATTAGAAAACTAAGCTTTAATACTCCTATTTTCATTAAGAATAAAAGCACAAGAGGAAATTGGAAGCATAGACCAAAACCGATAAGAAATTGAAAAAAGAAAGAAGTAAACGCAGTATACGAGATAAGTCGATTCAATGTATCCGGAAAAAACGTGCTTGATGTAAGAAATTCAATAGATATCGGAAGTACTATTTGATATGCGAAGTGTATCCCCAGCATAAAAAGAATAAAAGAACAGATTAAGACAATAAGAAGATAAATTTTATTTTTTTTATTCAGAGCGGGAACAAGAAATAATACGATTTCAAATAATAGAATAGGTATGGAAAAAAATACTCCCAGTAATACACTTGTCCTTAATCTTGTTAAAAAACCCTCTGTTATATTTGTAGCATATAATTTTTCACCAATAGTATTTTGTATAATCTTATAGAACTGTGGAAATATAAAATAACTTCCCACAGAAAAAATAAACACAAATATGCTTACAATCAACAGCCTGTTTCTTATCTCAAATACATGAGACCAAAACGGCATTATTTTTTCTTTTAGATTTTTCTTCACAGTATTAATTTTACCTTATTACTTTGGTAAGATAATTATACCGTTATTGTTGCTTTAATTCAATCGTGATGATTTTTCTTTATGCACAATATTTAATCATTTAAAACTTATTTTTATAATTTATTTCGTGCCCGCAGCGCTAAAAGCCCGCAAGTCTCGCAAAGGGAAAAATCAAAAAGCTAAACTGAAAATACCGCCAATACCTAGTTAATAAATTTCTCGCAAAGCCCGCAGACAGATTGTGTGAAAACTATTTACTGCTGACATCGCTGATGTACATGGATGTACGAATACTGGTCGAGCCAGGGAGGGTTGCACTGAAAAATAGGTTTTTTCTTAGAAAATGGATTTTCTAATATTTTTAATTACTTATACCATAAGCAATTATTTTTTCATGAATTTAGAAAATCACAAAAATATTGTATTTTTCCGTAGAACCAGGGAGGGCGGAAGGCCAGTGGATAGCCGCTGATGAAGTAAAAGTATAGAGGTAGAGATTCTCTATGTTGCCCTCCTATTCCTGTAATAAAGTTATGATTTCTAACAAAACTATATTAATAAATTTATAAGGAAAGCCGGAAAAATTATTTTTGACAAAAGTATTACAAAGTATTACCTTATACTATTATACGAGGTGTGTATGAAAGAACAGGTAATTACTTTTAAGGCGGACAATGAGCTTTCCGAACTGCTTAAAAATGTTCCTAATAAGTCTGAATTTATAAGGCATTCTATATTAAAAGCTTTAAACAATTTATGCCCTTTATGCAATGGAACAGGTATTATGAAGGAGCATCAGAAAATACATTGGGAAGAGTTTAGAGAGCATCATCCTTTAAGAAGATGTGAGGACTGTAAGGAAATGTTTCTAACATGCGAAACTCATGGCGGAAAATGAAAAAGATATTTCTGATTTTTATTGCAGCTATATTATTTTCCGGATGTGAAAAAAACGAAAACACAGATTATGCACAAATAAATATATTTGTAAGCATTGCGCCTTTAAAGTTTTTTACAGAAAGAATCGGATCCGATCGAATTAAGATTGATTTAATGGTAATGCCGGGAAGAAATCCTGCAACCTACGAACCAACACCAGAGCAGGTAATTGCGCTGGCAGAAGCAGACTTGTTTTTTACTATTGGAGTACCTTTTGAAAATTCATTTATACCTAAAATCGAAGAGACCCTTAGCAGTCTGATAATAAAAGATATAGCTGCTGGTATAGAAAAAAGACAGCTTTTTGAACACCACCATGAAGATGAGCCGCACGAAACCGAAAAGATTTATGAATACAATTTTCCGGACCCTCACACATGGCTTTCACCCGTACTGGCAAAAACCATTTGTGTGAATATTTTAAATGCACTTATAAATGCAGATCCGGAGGGAGAAGGCTATTATACAGAAAACTATATGATTTTATCCGAAGAACTTGATACTCTGCATTCAGAACTAACAGAGATATTTGAACCTTACAAAGGAAAAAGCTTTCTGGTTTTTCATCCCTCTTTCGGATATTTAGCAGATCAATATGGAATAATACAGCTTGCAATAGAATCCAGGGGAAAGGAACCAGGGCCGTATGAACTTGAAAAAATAATAGAGCATGCTAAAGAAGACAATATTAGTATAATTTTTACACAACCCGAATTTTCTAAAAGGAGCGCCGAAGTAATTGCAGAATCTATAAACGGTACTGTTGTAATTCTTTCTACTCTAAATCCCGACTATATAAATAATTTAAGGATTATTGCAGGAGAAATTGTAAAGGAACTGGAGAATTAAATAATGGATAAAATCGTTATTAAAAACCTGTCGTTCGCATATAACAGTTCCTACATTTTAAGGGATGTAAACATCAGTATTAAAGCGAATGAGATAATAACAATAGTAGGCCCTAACGGAGGAGGCAAAACAACGCTACTCCGCCTTATACTTGGATTATTAAAGCCTGCCGGCGGAACTATTTTAATTAATGGAAACACTCCACAGAAGGAAAGAAGAAAAATAGGTTATGTCCCCCAGCATACTTACTTTGACAGAAAATTTCCTATTACAGTTTTCGAAGTAGTGCTCATGAGTAGAATCAAGGCATTCGGTTTTTATACAAAAAACGATAAAGAAAGTGCTCTAAAAGCTCTTTTTGAAGTTGGGCTTACAGGCCTGAATAACGAACCATTTTTTAACCTTTCCGGCGGACAGATGCAGAGAGTGCTAATTGCAAGAGCTCTTTCTGCAGAAACAGAAATACTGCTTTTAGATGAACCTACTGCAAACATAGATCCTGTTTCAGGAAAACACTTAAACTCGCTTTTAATAAAACTCAATAAAAAACTAACAATTCTGCTTGTTACTCACGATATAGGTTTTGTAACAAATATTACCCAGAGGGTCTTCTGCGTAAACAGAACTGTAGTAGAACACCCTTTAGAGGAACTTAAAGATGATACAATTTCCTCCGCATACTCAAGCGGAATAAAGCTTGTTAGGCACGATCACCATATTGGAGAACTTAGTCATGATTGATTTTTTTTATGCACTTGCTAATCCACTGGTGCCATATATTCGTTTTGCGATAATAGCAGGAATACTTTCCAGTATACCTTTTGGAATAATCGGTTCATTTGTAGTTGTAAAAAGAATGAGTTATATTGCAGGTGCAATAAGTCATGCTGCTCTGGGCGGTATTGGTGCTGCTATTTATTTTAAAGAGGTTTTTAATATAAGCTGGATAAATCCATTAATGGGAGCATTTACAGCTGCAGTAATTTCCGGACTAATAATAAGCGCTGTAATCATAAATGGAAAAGAACGCCTGGACACCGTTATAGGATCTATCTGGGCCATAGGAATGTCTATTGGCATATTGTTTATTTCCAAAACACCCGGATATATAGATCCTATGAGCTACCTCTTTGGAAACATACTTCTCCTGGGTGAAAATGAGTTATTTATAATTGTAATACTAAATATTGTGATTATTCTATTAAGTCTACTTTTTTATAATCAAATAACTGCTGTATCATTTGATGCAGAATTTGCAGGTCTCCGGGGTTTAAAAACATCTTTATTCCAGATACTTTTAATACTCCTTATCTCTATTACAGTAGTGCTAATGGTTACAATAATCGGTATTGTAATGGTAATTGCACTTTTAACAATTCCGCCTGCAATTGCTTCACTATTTTCAAAAAAACTCTGGCATATGATGATAATATCTGCTTTAGTATGTATTATACTTATTATTACAGGACTTGCATTAAGTTATATACTCAAATTGCAAACCGGTTCGCTTACTATAATTATTGCAGGGATTCTTTATTTAGGCTCTTTATTTGGAGTTAAGTTATTTAAACCCGGAGTAAAAAAATCCGGAGTTTAGTAAATGAAATGACCTAACTAATCAGCAATTATAAATATGTATTCTAATGAATTTTTTTTGTACAAAATTTAAATATTTTAAATAATCAGACGCAGATTTACAGGATTTATAAGGATTTTTTATATTATTTATATGAAGTTTATTTTTGTCTGTGTTAATCCTGTAAATTTGCGTTAAATTTAAAATTATTGTATAAATTCCTTGCAAAATTGCTTAATTTTTACAATAATAATCATAGATAGAAATTTGTATTTTACGATTTAATTTAACTGGAGGATAACGTGAAAAAAATAATAATATTAGTATTAGTATTTTTTTTAACAACAGCATTTTCTTTAAGTGCTCAGAGTAATATGTCTTTTGGCGTAAAAGGCGGAATAAGTTTAAGTCACTTTACGGGTGAAAATTGGGATGATTTTGTAGAATCTAATGATGGAGAAAGCAAGATGCGGCTTGGATTTTCTGCAGGAGGTTTTTTTCTATAGACCTTACAAAAGCCATTGCAATTCAGCCGGAAGTTTGTTTTTCCATGCTTACGCGCGGTTGGGAAATGGATGACGGTATTAATACTTTAGATTTTTTTAGAAGAATAATGGTTGTAGAGATACCTGTACTATTAAAGCTGACACTTCCGGCAGGTAAATTTAAAGCTGCACTTTTTGCAGGTCCGGATATTATGATTAAAGTTGGGGATTATACATATCATGCAGAGCTTGATGGTACTGAGGTTCCTGGTACTGAAAATGTTCTTGATGATGTATATTTCAAAAGACCATACTTTGGTTTAGCTCTAGGCGGAGAAATCGATATTCCTGTTTCAGAAAAAATGTTTTTTATTGTAGATGTTCGATATGTAATAATGTTTTCATCCATATTTGATGAGGATATATATGGTTATGATATTAGTATGAATAGCCTGAAATTCATGGCTGGTATTGGAATGAGTATGTAAAAATTATCTTTTTGCTTTAAATACAAAGGCTGCTATTTTATAGCGGCCTTTTTTTTGCTGTTTAAGAAACTATTTAATAAATAAGGCCTATTTTTCTAACTTTTACTTCAATAATCAAACCTGTTTTTTTTAAACCAAATGAGATGGTCATATAATTCTATAAAACTTTATTTCTCTGAGACCACACTTTTAAATTTATATCCTTTATAATATTTTCCGACTCTTCTGTGTTTTCCTTGGTAAATAATAAAAAAAATCCAATACAGAAATCACACCCTGATAAATAACATGATTGGGCTAAACTAAAAATAGTGATAAATTAATATTAGTTTAAAAAAAAGTGTTATTTAGTTATCGGATAATGAAATTCGGTGAGTTTGGAGTATTCGGTGTTCCAATAAATAAAACAACAAATGTCACGAAACACCACCTAAAACCACAATTATTCATACCAAATAATGGGTTATTCTTGACTTATTTAATATATAATTATAATATCTGTTTAAATGGAAAGATTTTTATATAAAGAATTTTTAAAATGGAAACAGAAAAAAGAAAGAAAACCACTAGTATTATATGGTACCAGACAGGTTGGTAAAACATACCTTCTTGAGGAATTTGGAAGACGAGAATTCAAAACATATCATTTTAGTGATTTCACTGAAGATAAAACAGTAAAGGATTTTTTTAAAGAGGATTTACGACCACAATACAAGTATCATTAATCGAAATGCATTTGGTTATCTTCCGAAGTAGATTATTTAATAGGGGATGGGCCGAATGTGTTAACAATTGAAATTAAGGCAGGAAAAATAGGATCTCTAAAGTCCTTACATACTTTTATGGCGCTAAAAAAGATAAAACGTGCTGTTAGATTTAATACAGATCAACCATCAATTGTTATGGTTAATACAACAATTCCTGGTATTGGAGCTGCGCATTATAAGCTTATCTCACTTCCTCTGTATATGATTGGACAGTTAAGCCGGATTATTACTACTACTCAATAGCAATAAAAAAGCACTAAATATATTAGTTCTAATTAGAGCTTGTCTCATTTAGAGAAGTTCTTATTTTATAGGTTATTTACCTTTTTCACTGTGCAAAAATAATGCCGGTGAGAATCACCGGCATTATTGAAATTGATTATAATTCCTATAAAATCGGCTCTATTACATAACTAATTCTCCCATTGCCACTAACATTACAGAAATTATATCAAAATTAAGATAATACCTTCCCGTACCGTCATCACCTCCGGTTGTTAATTCCGATCAATATCTTTGTAAATAAATCTTTATAGAGCAATGATTTAATTAAACCGCAGAAATCACTTTACCCGGAATACTTACAGAATGGCCTTACTTTCAACATAAATTATCAAATTTAAATAAAAATTGACCCAAAAAAACAATGCACAACCCTGTAAAATCCACGCGAAATAAGAAAAATCATAATAACTTAAAGAATAGATCTGCACCCCACCGAAAAGAAGCATTATGCTATCAGGCGGAAACCCCGCTACTAAATTATATAAGTTAGTCTAATTATTATTGAACGTTCCTAAAATCATCGAAATATGAAATATGAACGCTCTATATATATAATTTAGTAGCGGGGTGCAGCCTGATAAATATAAAAATTTAACATCGTTATTATGCCCTGTAGGTGCAAAATGCTTTTGCAGAAAATACCTTGACAGAATCTATTTTTTTCTTTTACACTGTAGTCAAATAATTGGATTTATTAATTTAAAATATGATCATTAAAAAAATTTAATTATCACAAAGATAACTTTGATTTTGGCCACCTTTTTCAATTAAAACAGAAAGGCGACCTTGATTTATTATCTTTTTCAAGTTAAACAGAAAGATAACTTAGATTTCTCTATCACTAAAGAATAAGAATATTGCACTGCTTTATTGAAGCAGCTGGAGGTGTTTTTTATGGAAATGATAATGAATGATATGTTATTGACAAATAACACTGTAATTCCCCTAGTGGAACAAAAAGCTAAACAAAAAGTTAGAAAGCGGAAAAGATTTATCGTATGCATAAAGAAACCCGAAAACAAAACTGTCTCATCAAATTCGATTAAACAAAGTATAACTATTGAAAAATCTCAAATAGATAGGCAGGGGAGAAAATCCGTTTTCCGAAATGATGCTTATTTAAAAGTGACAGGCCGTGCCAAATATGTAGATGATTTAAAAACTGATCAAATGGCTCATTGTGTACCTGTATATTCAGATTATGTTCATGCCAGAATTGATATAATTGATACCAGGACTTGTGAAAATGCAAAGGGAGTGATTCGCGTCATTACCGCAAAAGACATTCCGGGCGCATCTACTTATGGTCAGATAAACCAGGATTATCATATGTTAGCAGATGACAAAATTCGATTTAATGGTGATGTGGTTGCTCTGGTTGTAGCTGAAAGCCGTGAACTGGCTAAATCAGCGGCAGGTTTAATTAAAATAGAGGCTACGGAACTGCCTGCAATCTTTAATCCGGAAGAGGCACTTGCTGCAGAACCCATTCATGATAATATGAAATCTAATCTTGTTAATCACTATAAAATAAGAAACGGCAATACGGAATCGGCATTTGAATATTCAGATTATGTTGTGGAAGAGACTTTTAATACAACATTTGTCGAACATGCTTATCTGGAAACAGAAGGGGCTTTATGTATACCGAAACCAGATGGGAAAATGATAGTCTATGGTAGTATGCAGCATCCTTTTAATACAAGAAAATGGGTAGCAGCTATATTGGGTGTGAAATTATCCCAGGTAGAGATAATCGGCTGTTCCATGGGAGGTGGTTTTGGCGGTAAGGATGATACAGCTGCTATTGTATGTGCCAGAACCGCATTGGCAGCCAAATTGATTAAACGGCCGGTAAAAATGATTTATGATAGAGAATGGTCGATGCGGGAAAGTTATAAAAGATGTCCCTATAAACTACAATATAAAATCGGCCTGTCAAAAGTGGGACATATCCTTGCCGTGCAATGTAAGTTTATTGTTGATTCCGGCGCTTATACCTCAACTGTTCCCTGGTTGACTTTTCGTTCTATTGTTCATTGCTGCGGACCATACAAAATAGCAAATCTTAAGGCGGATATTTATTCTTTCGCAACTAATAATGTTTTTACCGGTGCCTTTAGAGGATTCGGATCACCGCAAATTAATTTTGCCATAGAACAGATGATTGATATCTGTGCGGAAAAGGCGGGAATCGATTGTATAGAGTTCCGTCGTTTAAATATGCTCAGGCAAAATTCGGAGACTATTACTGGTCAGATATTAAGGCGGCATAAAGTAAGTATAGGAGAGGTTTTGGATAAAGTGGTTAAAACTATCGGTTTTAAGAATAAGTTCAAAAAATGCAGTTTTGGTAAAGATCAGGATGAGCAATATGGAATTGGCTTAGCAATGTCCTATCGTGGAATTAGCCTGGGAGCGGAAGGTTCTGATTTTTGTTCCTGTATTATCAATGGTCAATTTGACGGATCAATTATTCTTGAAACAGGTATTCATGAAAACGGTCAGGGTGCGGAATCGGCTATGATCCTGGTTTTGGCAGAATGCTTAGGAGTTAATAAAGCAAGAATTCGCTATGCCATTCCATCTACCTCTCATATTCCGGACGGAGGACCGACTGTTGCCTCCCGCGGTACTTTAGTGGGCAGCGCCGCTGTTACTCTGGCGGTAAAGAATCTAAAAAGGATAATGTCCAAGGTATTATCAGATAAATTGGATTGTAAACCCAGGGAGGTGCGTTTTAAAAATGACCACCTTTTTGGTAAAACAGACGATATTTATATTTCCTGGGATGAAGCGGTTAAACTAATGCATCAAAAACATAAATACCCTTTTGCCTTTGGACATTTTAAAGCTCCTAAAATCCACTGGGATGAAAAAACAGGTATGGGTGATCCCTATTTTACATATAACTACAATTGCCAGGCTGTGGAATTAACTGTAAATAGTAAAACAGGTGAAATACGACTTATTAATATCGTTGCAGCCCATGATATAGGAAAAATCGTTAATCATGGTATGTTGGAGGGGCAAATATATGGGGGAATAGCTCAAGGTATTGGGATGACTTTAACAGAGGAAATTATTATAAAGGATGGTAGAATTCAGAATCTTAATTTTAATAAATATAAGGTTCCTAAAGCTGTGAATATCCCCGAAATTAATCCGATTATTGTGGAAAACAGGGATCCTGACTCACCTTTTGGTGCCAAAGGGATTGGTGAATCGGCTCTTGAAATTATTGCTCCAGCAATTGCCAATGCTGTTTACAATGCAACAGGGAAGCGATACTTTTCCCTACCAATAAAAATTCAGAAAACTAAATAAGGAACAAATTTTGGATACAATCTTAATAAATAATAAAGTAGAGTTTATATATAAAAGACAGATAGATAGATCATTACTGGATTATCTTAGAGTTGACTTAAACCTTACAGGAACTAAGAACGGGTGTGGTATAGGTGCCTGTGGGGCTTGTGTAGTTTTAGTTGATTTTAAACCTTACCGGTCTTGCGTTACAAAGTTAAGTAAAGTTATTGGTAAAAACATATTAACCATCGAAGGTTTAGAAAATAGTGATGGAACATTGCATCCTATTCAACAGGCTTTTATAGATGCCGGAGCCGTACAATGTGGTTATTGTACACCGGGAATGATTTTGACTACTTATGCTTTTCTGTTAAAGAATAATCAACCTGATATAGAGCAAATTAAGAAAGCGTTTAATGCAAGTATTTGCCGTTGCACCGGTTATAAACAGATAATCGATGCTGTTCAAATTGCTTCCGTAACGATTAAAAAGAAAAATATTTCTGTCTATAATTAATATTTAAACCGGTTGATTACTCAATTTGGAACAGACTTGTCTTTAAAAACACCTCCGTTCTGCCTAATGATAGAAAAAATTATAATCTTAAATCAAGTGGATTACTATAAATATAATTATGGATGAGTCAATAGTTTTCTATTTTAATTGACACTGATTTTTATTTTTTTTATCATTAACGATGGAATTTAATCTACTCACAATTGTGCTGCTATCTACTATCTGTTTTGTTGCCGGATTCATTGATAGTATTGCCGGTGGTGGGGGGCTTTTGACCATTCCATCTTATTTGTTGGCCGGAATACCACCTCAATACGCTCTTGGTACAAATAAATTTGTTGCTACCCTTGGGACGAGTATTGCAACTGCAAACTTTATACATAAGAAAAAAGTTGTTTTAAAGATTGTGTTAGCTGGAATAGTTTTTACGTTATCCGGTTCTTTTATAGGATCCAGATTAATTCTTTCTTTTAATCCTGAGATAGTAGGAAAAATTATAGTTTTTCTGTTACCTGTAGGTGTAATTGCTACTCTCCTTCCAAAAAGAAATAACTCCCGTAATCATGATTTAAGTAAAATTGATTATTACTTTAAAATTCCTCTAATTGCATTCGTAATCGGATTTTATGATGGATTTTTTGGTCCAGGAACAGGTTCGTTTCTTGCGTTATCTTTTTATGTATTTCTCAAATTAAATCTGGTAGAAGCAACGGCAAATGCAAAAGTCTTTAATTTTCTGTCAAATATCTCTGCATTAGTTGTTTATATTATAGGTGGTAAAGTATTTTATCTTTTAGGAATTCCCCTTGCTATTGCAAATATGACAGGGAACTATCTTGGCAGTCATCTTGCAATTAAAAAAGGGGATAAAGTAATAAAGTTTTTTCTTATTCTTGTGCTGATAATTTTGTCAGGGACTTTGATATGGCAGTATTTTATAATGTAAATAATGGCGGGGAATATGGTCCTTATATAAATTCCCGTTATGAATATTTATGAGTTAAAACTTGCAACAAGTGGCAATACCCGGAGTTTTATCGGTGGTACTTATAGATAGGATTCTTTATCTATAAGTAAAATTATACATGATCAAATAAATTATATAAAAGTATTAGCCATACTGAGATAGCAGGTGTACCAAAAGCAGCTATTGAGAATGTACTAAAAATGATATTCAAAAAGAGAGTTTTCTTATCCTTAGAAAATATAAAATCATTTGCTTTGGATTTATGGTATAAAAAGATATTAACCCCGCTTAAAAGAAAAAAAGATTATGTTCAAAAATTCGCATTTATGTAGATCATTATATCCGGTTAAGTAATAATACAGTTGTATTATAGTAGACAGGCCTGTTTCATGAAAAACAACAAGCTTCGAGGAACTAAGGAAGGTATACTATCCCTGATTTCACATACATTCCCAACATCCATGTTGGCCGCCATCAGTATCAGGCCCACCCTATAAGACTATTCCGTGCCAATGTGAATTAAACCGCATAATGTCCCCAAATGACTGGTACACTATAACTGCTCCTGATATTATTTAAAGTGGATTGAAAATAAGCTGGATAAATCGGAAATAAAAGATGAATTAATTTCTAAAGACGCCACAACCTCCCCTCATTAGTCTGTATCAATTTAACTTGATCAAGTCAAATGAGGGAGGTTGTGACGTCCATTTTTCATGGTGAATATATATCACATTCCGGGTTAATTACCTTCATCAATTCCAATATTCCCAAATATAATATATATCTAAACCACTCATACCTCGGGATACATATGCCAATGTCTCGCATCCCCAATAATCTTCATATTCGTAATACATCGAAACATTCGGTTTTTCACTATAAACAGAATCAACACCAACTCAACATCATAAGAGTTAGAGATATCATAAATATTCAATCCTCCATTCCATCCACTTGGACTTTCTACTGCAGTAAAAGCAAAATTGCCATTTGTTGAAAGTGTTACACTATCAACATAACCGATTTCATTTGTAACCGTATTTATTAATCTTGGTCGCCAACGGTTTCTGACACTAACCATATGCATCCCGCTGCTGCTAGCTATATAGACTTTACGGTTCCGATATTGTACACCATCACTTCTACCAGACGTTTCAAGAATCTTAACAATTTGAATATCAAGTAGATTAGAAATATCAAGTACATAAAAATTATCTTTATAGGGATAACCATTTTGAAATCCCACAACATAAGCGTAGTCATCATTGTACTCGTCAAATGCTATTCCACTCACACTGAGTAATTGTGGACGATCTATTCCATCTACATTTTTAGTGTACTCGATCCTATATATGTCTTCTACAACAGGATTTGCAGGATCGTTGATATTTATAATATAAATGCCGCTATGATAGTGCAGAGACAATAAATAGGTATTATAACCATGTCTTATGATTTCAGATTGCATAATAACTGTACTTCCATCTGTTCGGAAAACGCTAAGTTCTTTGGGGTCCTCTGGGTCTGAAACATCATAAATAACATAGCCACTATAAGGGATTGAAGCAAAGATATACATCTTCGAATTAGATCCATGACCATATGTTCGATAATAGGTAATATCTCTAATAGATTGACTAATCCCTGTACTTCCTATAGGTTCTGGTGCTGGTTCACCCGGAACATAATCATACAATTGGTCGTTGGAATAAATGTTAAGTTTATTATCCATAGTAACCACATATGTAAAGTACCTTGATTGCGTTAATGTTTTTGAATAAATAGGGATCTCAAGCCATAATTCGACAACATCTCCATCTTCCTCCAAAATAACATTATTGTTTGGCTCAGCGAAAGCTGACATAGCCATAATAAATGATAGAATGTTTTTATAATCTGAGTCAAGGATTTTTGAGGTGAAAATCTTTTTGAAATAGGCCTTTAAAACAGGATTTTTAGAGCTGCCCTTAATTTATTTAAGAATGTATTCATACCTGTTTCCACACTCCAAAGACCATCCTGCTTCATTAGTTGTGCAAATGACAATCAGACAAAATGATTCCAGGAGTTGAAACTTTTACTATATTCATCAGTTTCATAGGTGTTTACAGCCTTTTTAAATTCATATTACGAAATTAACTGTAGCATCTGTCCCAATATTGTGCTACTATTTTTCACGCTTGAATCCTTGTATTTTAATAAGTTATTTATTTTATCAATTTATTATATCAAGGATTTCAGGTTATTAATAGTCCTTATCTTGGACAGCTATGAAAGTATATAATTGATAAAAAAGGATGGAACAAAAAGTTGGAACAGAATCAATTGAAGGAAATTACAATACCTCTTCTTGTTAAATTAGGGATTTCTGGACACAGAAAAGTAGAACAGCTTGGTGATATAGTTCAATTAAAAGAAAAACTAAAAGAAGAATTCCGTTCTGTTCGTGATGAATATAAAAAACACAATGGGGCATTGAATTTTTTAATCTTTTCACCCTTAGCAGAGGGTGCAGATCGTTTATTTGTAGATTCTATTTGGGAAGAAGAGCCAAATGCAAAACTAATAGTACCACTTCCTTTTAAGCAGGAAGATTATATAAAAGCATTCTCATCAGATGAAGCACGGGATGTTTTTTTTTCCTATACAAATCATCCAAACTGCTTGGAAACTTTTGTAGTCTCACATTCCAGTAAAGATGAATATATGAATGTTGGTAAATATATTGTGGATAATACAGATTATGTGTTTTTTCTCTATAGCGGTAGCTCTAAAAATATAATGGATGGAGGAACTGGAAGTATTATTGAATACACAACATTTAAACTGACAATAAATGAAGAAAAAAATAAAAGGATTATATCACCTTTATATTCAATCTTTTGTACAAAAACCGGTGATATATTCCGTAATACTGAGCCAATAGAAAAAAGAATAAAAAATAAAAGAAAAGAAAAAATATCTCCTTTTTTAAACAGGTATAAATCATATTTATCCTGTATTAAATATAAATGTTCCGGCGAAAATAAAAATGCTAAAAATACAATCAAATCTTTTTCCGACCAAAATATATTTGATTGGAAAGCCAATTCGTATCAAAAACAATTTAGCTTACAATCAACACTTATCATTATACTTGCCATGTGTATTAGTATTTTAGTTTTTTCAGATTGGGCGAGTGGAGGCAATCATGTATTTGATGGACTTGGAATTATAAAACTTTTTTTAAATTGGGATATTCTGGTTTTTTCTGGTCTCATCATTATTGTATTCATTGCAAACAAATTTAAAAAAAGTAAATCACTATCGCATTGGATAGTTAATAGATATCTAGCAGAACGTATCAGGCATATGGCTGCTCTTTTAACTGTAAATATCTCTTTCTCTCGTATTCTGTACAAAAGCATACATGATCCATCTACAAAACATGTATTGGATATATGGCATAGTATTTATTATTATTTTTTTTGTAAATCTTTAAAGAATAATTCACCAGAACTCTCTCCTGAAGAAATCAGAGGTTTATTGATAAATAGAGAATCTGATTCGCCATTAAACGTACTTTACAAACAATTTTGTTGGCATAAAAAACATATTAAAGAAAAATCTTCTACTCATTTTCTTTTCCGGAATTTTAAAATATTATTTTTTATTCTTTCCTGTTCTGCCTCTGGAATTGCAGCATTTATTGTCGCTTTAAATATTGAAACAGTATCAATGGCTAATCTGCTGGATGTGATCTCCAGTTTCTCATCTGTATTTCTGGCAACAACTGTTACTATTAGTCATATAAAGGAACATAAAAAAGTTGCAATTGCTTATGAATATTCCTGTGAAAAACTTCAGCAAATATATCGTGATGTTTTTTTCTGTATATACGATAACAAAACAATTCAAAAGCAGGAACTGCAATGGTTACTCTTTTACACCATTGAAGTACTTATGTACACCACTTATAACTGGATGTATACATTACAAGAGAAAGATCCTGACTGGGTATAAGTATAAGAATAGGAGCTACAATATCATGAATAAAAAAGACTTTTATCAAAAGCAATATGAAGAAGAAAAAAAATATATTTTGGATAAAGAAGATGAAAAATCACCTCTATTCTCTCATCTTAGATGGTACTGTGATATAATCCTTCCAACATTCATTAAAGTTAACATCAAGGCTATAAAATCCCAAAAAAAATACCAATTTGGTATTACGTTTATATATTTGGCTTCTACTTGTATTGTTACCCTGGTTATTATTCAAGCACTTTTTTTCCCAAATATATTTCAGTTGATTTGGATAGAAGTATTAATAATTTTAATAATGTTATTTGTTCAATGGCAAAGCAAAAAATTTGCTTATCATCAGAATTGGCTGGAATCCAGGTTTTTAGCAGAAAAACTTCGTAATCTACTTTATATATCTCTTTTTTTTAATACAAAGGATTCAATTAATGTTGAGCGTGGTTCCTTTATTTCATCAAATAAAAGCACTAAACAATGGAAAACATTTATGAAATATTTTTCTTTTGATGAAAAGCCTTTTATTAATATCATTAAACATTTACAGACCATTAAAGATTTTCTTAAAGTGGATTGGATTGAATCTCAAATAAAATATCATATACATACTGGAAATCGTAATCATAAAAGGCTTAAGTTAATAGAAAGAATTGGTTTTTGTTTTTTGATTTTAACAATTGGGGTTGCAATTAGTCATGCTCTGGGTATAGGTCATCATACAGCCATAGGAGATGTAATAAATTCAATATTTCATTTCTCATCCGAACATTCAAATGGTCATAATGAAACATCTTTTACTATTGGAAATTTATTGACTATATTTGCACTTTTTTTCCCTGCTTTATCTGCTTCTTTGAATGCTATCAAACATACACTGGAATATCAAAAAATGCATATTCGTTCTTTAGAGATTGTCTCTATTCTAAAAGATTTTAAGAATATGATAGATGAAATAAAAGACGAAGAAGAATTAAAAAATTTTATTAGTTCTGTTGAAAAATTCTTCATGCATGAGCACGAAGAATGGATTACACTGGTCGCCCATAAATCGGCTGATGTTGGTTAAAAAATAATAGTTCGCGTTTTATAATATCTTAACTAATAATGCAGCTAAAAAACCCAGCAAAGTTGCTAATCCTACGATTGCCCCGCCCTGTTCATAGGCTTCCGGAAGCATGGTTTCTGCAATCATTGTAAGCATAGCCCCTGCTGCCAAGCCTTCAATAGCAGATACATAATAATAAGTAGAGCCTTCTATATTTGCCGGAAAGATAAGTGCACCAACTAAGGCTCCTAAACCTGTAAATAAACAAAGGGAGCCCCACATAATCAGTATTTTTAATAAACCCATACCACTTTTTTTCATACCAACAGAACTTGAAAGTGCTTCCGGTAAGTTGGCTAAAAAAACGCTTACAATAAAAGCCATACTAACACCAGTTATACTTTTACTTAATATACCAATTATCATGGATTCAGGAATACCATCTAAAAGAATACCAAGCCAGATTGCAAGTGATGCTCCGCCCTTTTTAGAAACAGAACTAGTATGATGGTTTAATTCATTTTCCGTAGGATGAAAAGGTATATGCCGTAGATATTTTAAACATTCCACTTTCCATTTTTTTGCTTTGGGGTCATGACTCCTTTTAGTTAATTTTTCAATATCCTGGTTTAATAATTGTTCCATTCTTTTCTTTAATTCTTTTGAATGTGAAAGAAGAGTAATAAAATCAACATGCTCCACAATAAGCAGTTCTGTTTCTATGAGAGTTCGTGCAGTAAACTCTCTCTTTCTGTGACCTAAAAATGCGATTTCACCAAATGTATCATTTGTATTTAGAACTGATATCTGCTTCTCTTTTTTATTTAAATCTTTTTTTAAAAGCTCAACCTCACCTTTATGAATAAAATAAAGGGCCTTGTCTGTATCACCTTCATTAAAAATAATTTGGCCAGGTTTTATATGGACAGATTTTAAATGCGAGATTAACTGGACAATCTCATAGGGAGGAAGGGATTTTATAAGATGTATACTACTAAGTTGGCTTAACATCCTCCCTGCTTTTTTAATCTTCAATTTACGAATATATTTTATAGTTTCTGCTTTGCTCTTTAAAAAACCTCCTTTTCTATTTAAAAGGTAATTTAAGATCTGAAAAAGTATACCACCAAAGATTGCAGCAATTATCATAATAATAACTATTTTTATATCATGTTCCCTGCTGTAGTGGAGTATTTCCGAGAATAATTCAATAGTTAATGCAAATAAAAGGGCGCCTGCACCAAAAGCCATTAAAGCTGCTGTTACTTTCTGATTTGGCTTTGTAACCAGCCCAATAACAGAACCTATCGGCAGAGAGACAGCACTAATAGCACCCCACATAAAAGCTGTAAGCAATAAATCCATATATCCATATCCTTTGTATAAAAAACATGCCTTGAGAATTATTTATTGATCCCTAGGCATGAAAAATAATATTATATAATAGAACATCCATGTACTATTATTTGTATTAATGTGGCCGCACATCCTGTGCTCTACTTTTTTATGGGAATTTCTATCGAAATTCCTGCACAATAACATAGATTTATGCTAGCTCAATTTCTTCTAAAAATTCATCTTTTGCAAGAATAGATTTTGGCTGTTTCTGAATTCCTTTAATAACTACCTTTTCATCTATGGCTAGCTTCTGTTTCATGAATATTAAGGTCCTGGCACCTTCCGGTGATAGATTGGTAAGATCTGTCATATTGATCGTTAATTTTTCCACATCTAAAATTGTATTTAATTCTTCTCTAAAATGGGGAACAGCATGAGCATCTAACACGCCAGTTATTGTAACAGTTGCACTATTTCCACTCTTAACAGTGGACACTGTAAAATGGTCTAATCCAGATGTTGGAGCAATAGTAACCTTAACCTTTACTCTTTCACTGGTATCCGGGAGAGTAACTATTAAATTATCTGCATCAAAATCATTATAAGACTTGCCATTAATAGTTACAGATTCTATTTTTATACTTCCCTTTGGCAGGAGATCAGGAGCTACTCGTAATTCTCTATTTTCAAGATCTAATGGCGCTGGTTTAAAATAAAAATCCATGGGCTGTTTTGTAATTAATAGGTTTGTATAAATTGATGCCAAATATGCAAGTTCAAAAGAATGATAACCACTCATGGAGTGACTGCCTTTTTCTCTTTCTGTACCTAAAAGATATGGCAAACCATTTGCAAGAACATTAAAATAAACTCCACCTGAGTCATGATCTAAAAACCATGCATTATAGAATGCAGAGGATTCACGGGCCAATTTAAGATACTCTTCTTTTTTAAGAGAGCCACTTAAAATTAAGTAAGCTAAAATTCCCTGTTCCTGCTGCCACCATGCTTTTCTGTCATGCCATACATACCTATGGAATTTTTGATCCGTTTCTAAAACTCTTTCTACAACATCATACCAGCCGCCGCGCTGCTTATCCATCCCATGCTCCGGCATTAATGCTGCTATTTTTTCAGCAAGCTTTAGATATTTCTCATCTTTTTTAAGGTGGTAAATACGCATAAGATTCCATGCAATTTTTAAATTATGGCCAACAACAGCCCTGTTTTGTTGCCATCCCCAAGTTTGGTCTTTACTCCAGTCTTCATGAAATTTCTCCTGAACAAAAGCACTGTTTTCATAATCCGGAAAATGCTCACAGATTGTATCTGCTGTAGACAAGAGCATATCTGCAAATTCTTCTTTACCTGTTGCTGTAAATAAGTTAATTAAAAAAGCAGGAGCGTGGTCACCTACGGAGTTCCAGTTTTTTCTTGCCCTGTCCTGATTTAAGGCTTCACTGCGGGGATCAAAGGTAATGGGGTCTATATGTGAAAAATAACCACCATTTTTTTTATCCAGAAAAAATTTATTAAATAGATTGATGGTTTTTTTTGCATCTTCTAATATGGTTTTATCACCTGTTGCTTTGTAGGTTTGAATTGGTCCCGCAAGAGCATAAATCTGTTCATATGCAGGAATTGCATCATAATCATCACCGAATTCAGAGGCAAGTATTTTTCGTTCATGATCACCCTTTACATCAATAGCATGATACCAATAAACCACATCTTCAGTTGTATCTACAGCTCTAAAATGGTCCCTTAAATATTCAGTACCCTTTTCTGCAGCTTCCAGATATTGTTCATTACCGGTAAGCATATATGCAGAAGCAAAGCCATAGACCAGGCGGGAGATTGTATCTGTTTCCTGCCGAAAGGTATTATGCTGCTCTCCGCCTAAGCCGAGCTCAGTTCTATAATTTCTATAGTCAATTTTTTTATCACCAAATTGAGCTTTAATATAAAAACTTGCCAATTGATCTATCTGCTTAATCCACCAGTCTTGTTTTTCAAATCTATATTCATTAGCAGATCTGCCCAGGAAAACTATATGCTTTGCTTCAAATGGAGCATTATCCTCTGGATAAAATACACCATAAGCAAACAGAAACCTGCCATCAGAAAACATGTCTCTCATTTGTCCTGTGCAATCAGAATAGGGTTCATGAAAATTTCTGACAAGTTCTGCAAAGGTTGTTGAAGTAACCTTAACCTTAAAAATCCTTCCGTCACTGGTTTTTAGATCAAACATATCTTTGCTAAAGTCAAAGTTTGATACATATCCAGTAATTAAATCAGAAAATGTAAAATCCATACTCATTAAATTATCCTCCTAAAAATTTTACTTATAAATATTTAAAATCTAAAATATTTTAATCTTTAAACTTTTGAAATAAGTGCAACAATAGTTCTTGGAGAAACTATATAAGAATCTTCCTGTATTTTGATTTCCTTGCCTTCCGGCATAAAATCTTTACCTGTTGATAAAGAAGTATCTATAACACGATACCAATTTCTTCCCATCACTTTAGGAGTTTCAAACTCAAGGCCTTCCCAGAACATATTCATCATAACATGAATATCATCTTCATGATTAAAACCTGCAAGGGTAAAGGCCAAACAACGTGCATTTGGATCATTCCAGTCTGGTGCAAATAATTTACATCCATGCCACGAAATATCAAGTAATTCTCGTTCATTTTTACTTCCGTCAAAAAATCTTGCACGATGAATAACAGAATGTTTTCTTCTGAATTTGTTCATATTACAGAAGAAATCAAATACTTCTTCATTTTTCTTAGGTGATTCCCAATCAAACCAGTTTAATTCATTATCGTGACAATAAGTATTATTATTTCCTTTTTGTGAACGCCTGATTTCATCTCCGGCAACTATCATAGGTACACCCTGGGAAAAAAGAAGTATTGTAACAAAATTCTTAATCTGCTTTATACGTAAGCGCTCTATACCTTCATCATTAGTCTCACCTTCTACGCCGCAGTTCCAGCTTATGTTTTCATTAATACCATCATTATTATTTTCACCATTTGCCCAGTTATGTTTTTCATTATAAGAAACAAGATCATTTAGGGTAAATCCATCATGAGCTGTTAAAAAATTGATGCTATTTATAGGCTCATGCCTTGTAGATTCATATAAGTCTGCACTGCCGCCTATCCTGTTTGCAACAGCTCCAATAATACCTGCTTCACCTTTTATAAATTTTCTAATATCATCACGAAAGAGCCCATTCCATTCAGCCCATCTATAACCTGGGAAATAACCAATCTGGTATAAACCAGCAGCATCCCATGCTTCTGCAATTATTTTAGTATCTGCCAGGATTTCTGATAATTCTATGTTCCAGAGTACTGGAGGATATTCTACGGGATTTCCATCCATACCCCTGGATAATATTGATGCCTCATCAAAACGGAAACCATCAACATGCATCTCCCTAACCCAGAACTCAAGACATTCGACTATTAATTTCTCCGTAATAGGATGATTACAATTAACAGTATTTCCGCAACCCGTATAATCCATATAGTATTGCTTGTCATTATTTACAAGATGATAATAAACACTGTTATCAAATCCCTTAAAATTATAGGTTGGCCCCTGATGATTGCCTTCATCAGTATGATTAAAAACAATATCTAAAATAACTTCTAGACCAGCTTTATGAAGTGCTTTTACCATATTTCTAAACTCATTTATATGCGTACCCTCTTCCGGGGACACACAAAAACCAGGATGCGGAGCAAAAAAACTGATAGTACTATAGCCCCAATAATTAACAAGAGGATATCCATCCGGAGAATCTTTTAATATGGTATTATCATCAAACTGCATAACAGGAAGAAATTCAATCGCTGTTATTCCCAGTTTTTTTAAGTAGGGAATCTTATCTATTACAGCAAGAAATGTTCCAGGGTTTTTAACCTTGGCAGTTTTAGATTTGGTAAATCCTCCAACATGTGTTTCATAAATAATGGTTTCATTCATAGGAATATTTAATGGTTTATCTCCTTCCCAATCATAATCCTTTAAATCTATTACAACACTTCGCATGGAAGAATTTAGATTATCAATATCGCCGCAGGCATCGCCCCGTACAAATAAATTGCAGGTGTTTCCAAATGCATAAGGGTCTATTAATACTTTATTTGGATTATATCTGTGACCCTGATTTATTTCTTTAGATCCATCAACACGATATGCATAGTGCATACCGGCATCAAGGTTTTCAACATAAGCATGCCAGAAGTGAAAGGTTTTGTTGGTTTTAGGATCTAAATTGATAATCTGAACTGGCTGTGGATCATCATGCTTATTAAATAGTAAAAGCTCAACACCTGTTGCGTTCAAAGAAAAAACAGAAAAGTTAACACCTTTCTCATCTTTAACCGCACCTAATGGATGTGGTGAGCCTTTTTTAAATTTATATTTTTCTGTCACAATAATCTCCTTTTTTTTATTTTCTCTAACAATTAAGTAAGAGCTAAACGTATGAATAAAGGGAAATACAAAGCGCTATTTGGTACGGGGAAAAGCGAAACGCTCTGGTGGATTATCTTCATCTTTATACCCCTGGTTTAGTTCTACAATATTACCTTCCGGATCCGCTATCCAGCAAACACGCATTCCCTTTATAAAGCCGCTCATATCTACAGGGCCTTCTGTAATCTTTGCATCGTCTCCAATTTCCTTTAATTTTGCATCCAGATTATCTACTAAAAAGCAAAAATGACGTAAACCTGGAAATTCATAACCTGTTTTCTCTGGCAATCCTATAGGATTATCTTTTGTTGCTTTAAAGAGTTCCAGTTCCAGATTACCGGAACGAATAACAACAACCTGGTCCGGTCCCGGTACATAGATCCTTGCTCTTTTAAATCCAAAATGCTTTGTATAAAATTTTTCTATTGCGAAAGGATCTTTACATGTAATTCCAATATGGGAAAAACTTAATAAACCCACACTAATACCCCCTTTTTATTATGATTTTAGTATTTCTATTATTTTTTTTGCAAAAACATGGCAATGTCCTCCGGTTCTTGCTGTGACTAAATCATCATCAACAACAACATCCTCATTTACATATTCTATACCATATGATTTTGCATCACCTATTAAATTGTTATGCACAACAGCCCTCCTGCCCTTTATGAGATCTACAATTGGGGCCATTAACCACATTCCATGACAGATAATGCCTTTTAGGATGCTTTTTTCTGCAAATGCTCGTTTTAGGAATTCGCAAGCAGGAGGCAGTTTATTTACATCATCAGTATACCTTAACCTGTCTGATACCATTCCGGATGGAACTATCATTGCAGAATAGGAATTTAGTTCATCTGATGACATATCCTCAAAACTTTCTGTACATACAAATGGAACTTTATACTCATGACCAAAAAACTCTATAGAATCATTTCCCCACAACCGGCTAAGAAAATGCAGTTCCATTCCTTCTTCTGCAAAGCGAAAAGGATAATACCAGATTTCTTTTTCATAATAATCACTCTCTATTAATATTCCAATCTTCTTTTTATCACTCATGTTCTATTGCTCCTTTTTACTGGCCGCATTTACAGTTATGCTTATGATGGTCTGCTTCTGTTTCTACATATAGATCTATTAAAAACGGACCATCTGTCTCCAGCATCTTTTTAATTGCAGGCTCAATGTCCTCTGGCTTTTTCACCCGTACTCCCGGAACTCCAAAACCCTCAGCAATAGAAACAAAATCTATATCCGGATTATTTAATGTAAACATTTCCGGGTATTCATGGGCATCCATATTTCTTTCCTTCCAGTATGCAGCAACATTAAGCTTTAACAACCTGTAACTATGGTTGTTGCATATTACAAATTTGGCTCCAACATTATGGTGAGCGGCAGACCAGAGGGCCTGTATTGTATACATGCTCCCGCCATCACCGGTTAAACCTATTACGGTCTGCTGGGGTGATGCAATTTTCGCACCAATAGCACCCGGGATTCCTATGCCAAGCGAGCCGCCCCTTGTTTGAAAGAAATTACCAGGTTTTACAGGCGGTATATAGCGAGTTAACTCAGGGGAAGAGGTTAAAGCTTCATCAAAGATAATAGTATCTTCTGGCAGTTCCTTTGCAAGTGCCCTCATAAATCCGGCCGGATGCATTGTGAACTCTGCTAATAATTTATCATCTTTTGCTATAGCTGCTTTTCTATCCTCTTCTTTTGCCTGTTCAAATTGCTGTTGTCTATTTTGAATAGCTGCTTTTTGATTGTCAGAAGCATTAGCTTTTATAATAGAATTAAGTTTTGCCAGCGATGTTTTAGGATCCCCGACTATACCAATATCTACAGAAAAGTTTTTTGCTATTTCATATGCGTTTAGATCTATATGCATAATCTTAGCATCAGCTTTAAAAATAGAATCCAATTCCGGAAATACTTCTGGAAGAACATAAGTCCCACAAATTAGAGCAGTATCACAGCTACTGGTTATGGGCTTACTATTATAGCCAAACATATGTCCTAATAATCCCTTATAATTTACAGAAGTGGTTCTTATATTAACCTCAGATGAATCTGCACCCCAGACTTGTGCTCCTGTTAATACAGCCAGCTCCTCTAATTCACTCTGAGCACCAGAAACAGTTATTCCGTCTCCTATAATTAGCATTGGATTTTTTGCATTTAACAAGTTCTCAGCAATTTGTTCTAAGGATTTATCATCTGCAGTCACACTTGTATTTAAAACAGATGTTGGTACTATTTCTTCTACGCATTCAGCATCTAAAATGTCCATTGGAAGACACACGAAAACCGGTCCCATAGGCGGGGTAGAAGCTATCTTTATAGCTCTTCGTAATACCCTGAGTAAGGAACGGTTATCTGTAACCATGGTTGCCCATTTTGTTACAGGTTTAGCCATACCTACTAAGTCTGCAGCCATTTGTGCATCCATGGAATCATACATCACACCGCTGTCGCCGGCAATTACAACCAGGGGCGCATGTCCTCGCATGGCCTGGTACATCATTCCTATTCCATTTCCTAGTCCTACGCCTGTGTGAAGCTGGACTAAGGTTGGCTTTTTTGTTTTTCTTGCATAACCATCTGCAACACCAACTGCGATGGATTCCTGGAGTGTAAGGATATATTTAAAATCCTTATAATCTTTTATAACATCTAAGAATCCCTGTTCTACGGTACCAGGATTTCCAAACATATAATTGATATTATCTTTAAGGAATTGTTCAATAATTGCATTTCTACCTGTTTTCATTTTATAACTCCTTTTTCTAAGAATTGGCTTTGGCCTCATATAATTGATATATAGATACCAAAGCATATATAATTTTTAAAAATCTTTATTCTTCTACTATTATTCTTTACCATATTGATAAAGCATAAATGCAGACATTTCTAACATTAAGGGAATTCTGTAATCAGGATATTTATCTTTAAATTGCTTAACAAATTCCTCGCTTGTTTTAGAAGAAGCTATAATTTTTTTAGCATCCTTTAGATAGGCTATAGTACTATCAAATAAAGAAGCATCTGAAAATTCCCCATGACCGGGAATAATTATTGTATAATCCTTTTTCTTATAATCCTCTATATATTTAATCCAGTTATCTATACATAATTGACCATCCTGGGTTTTTGTTGCTACATACATATATGTCTGATTGTAAATTAAATCCTGAGCTAATAGAATATTTACATGAGGAATTCCGATTATCATCATTGCGTTGTCTTCCATATCAATTGCTTTATTTATAGAGAAAGTAATCCCATCTATCTCTATATCACCCTCTTCTATAATATTTTTTGGTTTTTGAATATTTTTTGGGAGTAAATGTCCATGCAATTGTGTATGATATTGAATCTGTAAATCAAAAAGTACTTCTAATTCATCCAACATTTCCTTGATTGCATATGTCTTCTCTATATCAAAAACACATGCAGTAAACCAATGATCCGGATGTGCATGAGTGATAAAATGTTTTTCTACAGGTTTATTTAAACTTTCAATATATTTCTTTAATTTATCTGCATATGGTTTTAATAATGGAGCATCTACTAATACAAGTTTATTTGGTGTTTCTACAATTAGTGAATTCGGCATTTCACCTTCTTCCGGTGATGTGAAAATATGGATTTTTATATTCCCTTTTTTTATTTTTGATACTGTACATTTGTGTATATCCAAAATATTTCCTCCTAAAGAACCATCGGGATATTGAACCATCCCGGCAAAGTGAATAGCAATTTTACCATCTCTTAAAACCCAGCTATCTGCGAAACGCATTTTTGTTTTACTACCTCCGGCCTTCATTGTAATTTGCTCAGTAATCATAAGAGTATCCGGATTCTCTGTTTCACCCCAAAAAACAATATTAGTTTCTAAATCATCAATACCTAAAATACCATTCATGTGTTCCCTAAGCTCTTCGCGTCCTCGATATACAATCGGTTTTTTAAGAAAGCTGCTTATTAAAACTGCATCATTAGTATATTGATCTAACAGCCCTTCTATATCTTTTTTTAAAATTAAATTTATATGTTCTCTATACATTCTTCCTAACTTTGTATCTGGTACATTTTTCATAATTACCTCCTATCAATTTCTTATAAATCTTAATTATTCAGATTTATTTTAATAACTAAAGCTTTGCAGAATCACTATCATATTTAAGTTCATCAACAATATACCGAGTGACTACTGGTCCATTTGTTTTTTCTGAGTATTTTACTTCCCAGGTTTGATAAGCATCTAATTTAATTCTTTCGCTATTTCTGGCAGGTGGATTCCATCTGCTTGCTTCCCAATGCACAACTATTTTCACCTGAGCCCTATTACCATCTATTTCTGAACGTACTTCCTTTACCACATGAACTTCATCAAAGAAAATACGAATAACTCCCTGATACCAGCCTTCAAACGCATCTAATCCCTTTAAGGTAGCTTCCGGAAATACCATTTCCAAATCACCATCATTGGAAAGATACGGTAGGATCCCTATCATTGGAGCATGAATATCCAGTTTATTGTACCAATCCCTGGCTATAGCCTCAATTGCTTCTGCAGTTAAATTTGACATATATTGCCTCCTATTAAAAATTATTTCACGATAAAAAATATTTTATAAAAATACTATATTTTACCAACCATAACGTTTTAAACCATTATCCAATACATTCACAAACTGCTCGCCAAATTCATGAGCCCCCTGCAGGGAACGCCCGGTAATAAATGGATAATCTACAATAACCGATGTTTCTTTTCCAAAATTACCATGATATTGTCCTTTTGGCCCCACAGCATCACTTAAAATATATTCAAGGCAATATGGTGGTGGTCCCATATTAAGATCTGTACCCATAAATCCGGTTCCATCATGATAATCATATTCAATGCAATGTCCTGTAATATGTTTTCCACGAATAATTGGAATTCTTTCATTAAAATCGCGAGCAAAAACAAGGCATGCAACACCATAACAGATAGCTGCAATAGGTTTATCTGATTTATAAAAACCCAGAATAATATCATGAACACGTTGATTATTTACCATGTCAATAATTGGGCCGCTACCACCAACTAATAACAAACCATCATATTCATCCAATTCTGTTTGAAGCTCTTTCAGTTTTTTAAAATATCCTTCCCATGCACGAATGAAATTTTCGCTGCTAAAATAAGGTCTTTCAGGATACCACTGGGATAAATTAATAGGATTATCTAACTTTGGACTGTCCATAATTGACTTTACCTGATTTGCATCAAACTCTGTAGTTACATTAGTATTTAAAGGGGGATCTAAATATGATGTGTCATAGCTGGGAGGTAAAGCTATTGGACGATCACCTTTGGGTGTTACAAACATAAGTTTATAACCAGCTTCTTCTAATTTAACCATTGGCCCTGTAAGCTCTACGCCCCAATAACCAAAATTGGAAAGAATAGTAAGGATTTTTTTAGCCATTTATTTACTCCTTTTAACATTGATAGAGATTTAATAATAAGAAACATTAATCATTATAATTTTTAATTATTCTTATAACTAGTAGACTATAAATCCTATGCATCAGAAATGCAACTTTTTTTATTTTTTTTATTTTTAGAGCTTCTTAGAATTATAGAAATATCTGTTATGTTTAGTTTTATTTCTTAAGCACAGAACAGAGCTTATTAAAAAACATATCTTGTTTTACTTCAAATTTATTTATATGTTGAACAGAACCTATCTGGAGTTTTAATCCACTTGATAACCTGGTTTCCTCAAGATAAACAACCAGCATATCCTTATTCTCCCTTATAGCAAGGTCTATTTCATTTCTAACATTTCTGGAGCATATTGATTTAGGGCTAATACATATTAGAAGTTGATTACAATGAACAATTTTTTTACCTATAGTTTCTGCCCACTTATCTCCAAGCTCTATACCCTCATCATACCATATCCTATAACCCTTTTTATGAAGCTTATCGATAATATTAAATACAACCTTCATGTCCTTATGTACATAACTTAAAACAATATATGACTTTTTACCTGAATAGGCTTTAAAAGGGATTTTAATTTGCTCATTTTCTATTTTTTTTAATGGTTTTTTCCTGGTGGTTTTTAGTTTTTTTCTTTCACTGGAACGTTTCTTATTCCCATCTTTTTGTTGCTTTTTTAATTTCTTAGGCTTCTTTTTTTCTAAATGTCTTAATATAAAAAGGAAAGCAATTAAAATAATACCTATTCCAATAAATAGAATTCCAATATTTCGTATAGTGTTTAAAAAAGGAGCAAAAAGCTCTTCTGGTGGAATTCCTGCATTTATTCCACCAGATTGCAAGGCATTGTGCAAATTTGCTCCTAATATTTGTTTACTAAAAAATATCCATTTAAAAACAATTAAAATAATCATTAAAATTCCGGAAACAAGGAATGAAATACTATTCCATTTTAATCCTTGTTTAAAACCTGCAAGTAGAAAAAATAAAACAGAAAATATGATAATTAAAGCAAAAAGAATAAAATAATAATACTCAAATTCTTTAATTTGCTTTGAAAACGGAATACTATCAATAACATTATTAATATCACTTCCTTCAGGTATAAGAGATATTAAATTTAATGTTAATTTCATATTTGATAAAAAATTATCAGGTAATTTATTAAACATGAACTTACAGCTAAGAATAGTCTGTAAAAACAATAACATAATAACAAAAATAACAGTAATAATTATAAATAATATGATGCTTCTGGTTTTCATTTTAATATAATAATATTTCCTCTGATATGAATTAACAGCCTTGATGATATCACTAGTTTTGTAATAATCATTAGAATAATATCTCAAATGAAATTCTAATTAGTACTAAATTATAAGTCAAGCAAGTAATTATTTAATTCTACTTTTTAATTTAAATTAAAAAAACCAATCGTATAATATTATTTTTTTAATACAGTCTGTAATTCCTTTATACACTTTTTATTTGTAGTTTCATACTTTTTTATAGACCTAAAACTACCAAGCTGAAGCTTTATACCACTGGCCAATCGTGTTTTGTAAAGATAAACTACTATAATATCTCTTTTCTCACTTTCTGCAAGATATATTTCATTTCTAACATTTCTTGACTTTGCAGCAGAAGGACTCAAGAATACAAGAAATTGCTGACACTTAATTATCTTTTTTCCCAGGATTTCCGGCCATTCCTGACCAGGTTCTATTCCTCCATCATACCAGATCTTGTATCCGCTCTTATTTAACTGTTTTATTATATTAAATACCATATCCATATCACCATGAGAATAACTGACAAAAATATATGGTTTTGTACCGCAATAAGCCTTAAAAGGTGCTTTTACTGAAGCTGAGGGATTGCGTTTTACTTGTATTTTCTTAGTACCAGTGGTTTTTTTCTGTACCAGTGCCTTCTTCTTGGCACTCGCAGGTTTTTTCTTTACTACGGAGGTTTTCTTTACTGTTGATGTTTTTTTTGCACTCGCAGGTTTTTTCTTTACTACGGAGGTTTTCTTTACTGTTGATGTTTTTTTTGTACTATTTGTCTTCCTTCCTGTTTGCATTTTACTATTATTTGAAGTCTCAATATTTTTTTTCATAATTATAATAATTCATCTCCTTATAGGAATATTACTACAACTTCATTTTTTTATCTTATTATTTGCATTATTATTAATAATAGCAATGACGTTTAGAATAATGCTATATTTGCTATTAATCAATAGTAGTTTTTGCTGAAATAGCAGATGAATAAACATAAGGCAATAAGTAAATGGAAGACTTTTTAAAATTGCAGCCAATCTTGCAGCAGTTTTGTAAATCCAACTTTACAATTCTATGAGATCCTCTGGCCCAACACCTTACAAGATGCATATCGTCTACTTGCGTATAATGGTTGTTAGTTTTTTGCTTTTAAAATACATAGTGCGACAAAAGCCGAAAGAATATAGAATTCAGAATTGAGAACTCAGAAGCGTCTGAGAATAAGATAATAAATTTTACTATCATTCCTATGAGTCAAATCCGGAAGAAACATTTCCCCCAGACAGCTTCGAAAATTTTATAGATTAGTATAATGGAAAAAACTGCAATGAAGTAAAGATTATTTGTCCGGGCGAACAAGTATTAAAAAAATACACGGATGTTATATTAAAAGGCGAACTTTATCGCAGCTTTACAGTATATGAAAAGCAAAAATATATAGCGTGTAAATTTTTTAAAATATGTTGTGGTAAATTAAAAGAAAATAAAAAAAAGGCATTTAGAATAAAAGCAGATTTATTGGATAATTGGCAATTGATTTAACAAAATCGAAAAAGAATAGAAAGTGAAGAAGGGAAAATCATCTATAGCAAAAGAATGGGGGCAATAGAAAAAATATTTGGGCATATAAAAAAGAATATGGGCTATAAGCAGGTGTTAGTACGAGGGATTAAAAAGGTACAACTTGTCTGGAATATGCTTTGTATGACATATAATTTAAAGCGGATGTATAATTTACAATTTCATAACAAGACTGAGGCTTTATGTATGAGTTAAAATCTTTAATCATCCTGGGTATTGTTGTGTGTATCTATTAATTTAAGTGAAATTTTATGAAGATTAAAGGTAGTAGTCCTGAAATATTCATAGAATTAGATTTTGAGAAATATTATAACAAAAGAATATATGAAAAAATATTTTAAGGTTGAAATAGGGGTGGAACGACTTCAGTCATGCAACAGCCTCTTGGGCGAGCAGCAAGCTTTTAGCTTGCGACCAGCCAATGAGAATTGAATCTCATCATATCCCCGAATGATTGATGCAAGAACAGCTCCTGATAGTATTTTTCTTCCAGCTTCTTCTGTATAGAAATCCTCTATCAAGGTGTAAATTAAATGTGATAGATCAGAAAAAAGCTTCTTCAAATGTTGCTAAAAAATTTCTAATATCTCCAATTTTCAAATTTTAGATATTTTAAAAAATTATTGCAAAATATAATTGATCCAGTTAGAATTCATTGTATAGGGGTGGACTGAAATAATATTAGCTTTTCAATTTTATCAATTGCTTCTTCTATGGATGCCAGCTCATCATGAAATATTTTAAGTTGAATTTTCCAGATATCATCAGGAAAGAATTATGTGGCAGCAATTACTCTCTTTACTTCTATTTTCACCTTATTGAAATTTAATATTAATCCATGTGAAAGGTTTAATGCTCTCAAATAAGATCTAACAATTGAAAAATGAATATTTTCA
>SDBV01000905.1_pt1 | contig 43242 bp, 30 predicted proteins | sample 2277081 | NCBI WGS metagenome assembly SDBV01 (sample SAMN10402039, study PRJNA504765) | marine sediment metagenome | isolation source: marine sediment core GS10_PC15, 223 cmbsf | place: Arctic Ocean: Southern Knipovich Ridge | collected 2010
GGATTGGCAATTTCTATTTCCTGCCTGATCCATTTCAAGCTCCGGTTGGCATATTCCATGAACTGGGACCTGTTCTCTTGAACATCTGATTTTCCAAGCCGTTTGTAACGTTTTATGTTCTCCTGGTCAAACAAAAACACCTTTACCAGGTTGGTGATCCAGCACTGTTCCCTGGACACCCCGATCATTTCAAGTATGACATCATCCAACTCCTGGCCTGCCATGGATGTTCTTACCCTTGAACCATCAAAATAGGGCTCTGTGGAGAATGGTGCATTGATGTCGCACAGCGGCACATCCGGAATGTCATTTTCGAAATAGAGTTTGGCTGCCGGAAATGATCCAATGATCATCACCTGACCAATGGCCGTTTCCAGAGGGACTACTGTGTTCACCGGATTCCCATACAAATAGGAAGTTTCCCTTGGAAATTTAATGCTCTCTTTGTATTCCCTGAAGCATTTCTTCTGATACTGAAATATGGTCATGGATTGATTTAGAAAAAAATGAAACAGCAAATTACAACTTTCTTTGCAATTATGCACGAACATCTCTTATGTAAACCCCTTCACCAAACAATGATATATGTCATTTTGTCATGTTTCGAGCCTCCGTTAGCATGTCATTGTGTCATTCCCATGTTTTCCCCCAAAGAAACACTTCAACACAAGCCCCCATATATAATTAATTTGTAATGACTTAGTGGGTTTTCGCGCAAAACCATTGAGAATTTGGATCATGGTTTGATTGTACTTTTCTGATTTTAAATTCCGCGCGCGCATTGCGAGCACAAAAGAAACAATATATGGATTTTGAGAAACTTACAATAAAAGCACAGGAAGCGTTTCACAAGGCTCAGGAATTAGCCATGGAGAACGAGCATCAGTCCATTGAATGTAGTCATCTCCTCAAAGGGATCTTTCTGGTGGATGAGAACGTTCTTCCATTTATCATGAAAAAGCTTTCAATCAATTATCAGCACATTGAAGCCGCATTGGAACAGATGATCAAGCAGTATTCCAAGGTGAGTGGAGGGGACAAATACCTGTCCCGTGAGACAGGAGATGCCCTTAATAAGGCACAGGCTTCCCTCAAAGAATTTGGTGATGAATACATTGCCCTTGAGCATCTGCTCCTTGGTATTTTACGCTCCAGGAACCAGGTCAGCCGAATGCTGAAAGATGCTGGCATGAATGAGAAAGAGGTTATCGAAGCGATCGGTGCGCTCCGCAAAGGAACGCGGGTAACCAGCAAATCCGCAGAAGAAACTTACAATGCACTGGATAAGTATGCAATCCCTCTGAACCAGTGGGCAGAATCAGGCAAGCTTGATCCGGTCATTGGAAGGGATGATGAGATCCGACGCGTGTTGCAGATACTGACAAGGCGTACAAAGAATAATCCCATTCTTGTAGGTGAGCCCGGGGTAGGTAAAACTGCCATCGCTGAAGGTTTAGCATTGAGAATCGTCCACGGAGATGTACCGGATGACCTTCTTTCCAAGGAGATCTATTCCCTTGATATGGGCGCCCTGATTGCCGGAGCAAAATATAAAGGTGAATTTGAGGAACGATTAAAAGCCGTGGTGAAAGAGGTGACGAGTTCAGATGGCCGGATTATTCTTTTCATTGATGAGATCCACACCCTGGTTGGAGCCGGCGGGGGTGGCGAAGGAGCCCTGGATGCAGCAAATATTCTGAAGCCCGCCTTATCCAGAGGAGAACTGAGGGCCATAGGGGCTACCACACTGAATGAATACCAAAAGTATTTTGAAAAAGACAAAGCCCTTGAGCGGCGGTTCCAGAAGGTCTTTGTGGATGAACCCGGAGAAGAGGATGCCATATCGATCCTGAGAGGCATCAAAGAGAAGTATGAAAGCTATCATAAAATACGGATTAAGGATGAAGCCATCATTGCTGCTGTTCAACTTTCCATACGCTATATTACAGACCGGTTCCTCCCCGACAAGGCCATTGACCTTGTGGATGAATCTGCGGCCCACCTGCGGTTGGAAATGAACTCCAAGCCGGAATCCATTGATACACTTGAGAGAAAAATTCAACAGCTTGAAATCGAAAAAGAAGCATTCAAACGCGAAAAAGATAAAGTCAGGGTTGAACAGTTATCCAGGCAGATAGCCAACCTGGAAGATGACCATAAACAGCTTATGGCAAACTGGGTTGAGGAAAAATCCACGGTTGAGAACATCCAGAAGATCAAGCAAGGGATCGAGGAGCTCAGGTACAAGGCAGAAAAAGCTGAAAGGGACGGCGATCTTGGGTCTGTGGCTGAAATACGCTACGGGCAACTTCCTGCAGCCGAAGAAGAGTTAAAACATACCATTCAAAAACTCCAGGTCTATGAAAAAGAGGGGAAGCGGCTGGTGCGGGAAGAAATTACAGCTGAAGACATTGCTGAGATTGTTTCTCGCTGGACCGGTATCCCGGTGAACAGGATGCTGCAAAGCGACAGAGATAAACTGCTCCATATTGAGCAAGAGCTACATAAACGTGTTGTTGGTCAGGAGGAGGCAGTCACTGCAGTCTCGGCTGCCATCCGCAGAAGCCGTACCGGACTTTCAGATGAGCACAGACCGGTTGGTTCATTCCTGTTCCTGGGAACAACCGGAGTCGGTAAAACTGAACTTGCCAAAGCCCTTGCCGAATACCTGTTCAATGATGAAGGTCTGATGACCCGGATCGATATGAGCGAATACCAGGAACGACATGCTGTTTCAAGGCTGGTGGGAGCACCCCCGGGATATGTGGGATACGATGAGGGAGGACAACTGACTGAAGCTGTGCGCAGGAAGCCCTATTCGGTGATCCTGCTGGATGAAATCGAAAAAGCACATCCTGATATCTTCAATATCCTGTTACAGGTTCTTGAAGACGGGCGGTTAACCGACAATAAAGGCCGGATTGCCAACTTCAAGAATACCATCATTATCATGACATCCAATTTGGGATCTGATATCATCCATGAAAACTTTGCAAATGTCAGCGATTCTGAACTTGAAAAGGTTATTGAAAAAACAAGGAACCAGGTGTTTGATTTGCTCAAACGGAGCATGAGGCCAGAATTTCTGAATCGCATCGATGAACTGGTCATGTTCAGACCATTGACCAGGGCACACCTTGAAGGCATTTTAAACATACAGCTCAGGAACCTGGAGAAGGTGCTGAAAAAACAAAACATCACCTTTGAAGTGACCAACCGGTGTTTGCAATACCTGCAACATGAAGGATTTGATCTTCAATTTGGGGCCAGACCCCTGAAGCGGCTGATCCAGAAAAAACTCCTCGACCAGTTGTCCCTGGAAATGTTAAAGGGGAATGTCCTTCCGGGTATGCACACCCTCATTGATGTGGAAAATCAAAAAGTGGTTTTTCATCCTCAAAAATAGATCAAGCCATTTACAAACCCTTTCATGGGGAAACTGGTTTAAAACAGAATGCACCCGGGGCAATTCCGGCCCGGATAGTGTCGACAGGCAATCCGCCGGGTAAATACCTGTATACCAAACCCCTTTGTACATAATCGATGGCATCGGCCACGTATATTTCGGAGGAGACAGGATCTACATCCAGACCATAAAATCCTCCGGAATAGGTTCCGTTATAAGGGCTTGGAATAAAAAGTTCCGGTTCGGTTTGAGAGGTTACCGCATGCCGGTATACATGCCGGTTAATGAAGTAAAGGGTATCGCCCGTACCATTGATCTTCATCCCGCTGGGCCGGTCGCCGGATGTGAACCTGAGTATTTCCTCCACTTTTCTGGTTTCAGCATCTATCTTTATCAATCCCGGATCTTCATAACCATATGGGTGACCATCCAGGCCACCATCGGCGAGAATCCAGATCTTGTTATACTTATCCAGCACAAGGGAGCGGGGTTGTTTCAGCACCTCAATGGAATCCACCACCCTGTCCGTTTCTGTATCGATGACCAGAATCTTGTTATCATAACTCCAGCAATTGGTAAATACGTATTTATCGTATTGAACCATCTGTTCGGTAGGGTGCTGGTTAAACCCGGATTCGTGGTTACTCACATCAATGGACCCTGTGATCTCATAGCTGACAGGATTGATCACCGCAATGGACCGGGCATAAAGATCGGTTACATAGGCCTTGGTATCGCTGACAAAATGTATATAGCGCGGGGAAATCAGTCCGGTGATCTTTCCTAAGTATTCAAAAGTTCTTGTGTTGATGACATATATCCTGCCACTGTTGTTCACAACAATGTAACCCAGGCTATCCCTGATGGTCATGGATAGCGCAACATCTCCAAGAGCGAGGGCGTTGGTATTGAAAAACACGTCATTATCCACTTCCCCGGTTTCAATATCATAGTAGGAAAGCGAGGCGTTGCCATACATGAAGTTTCCTTCATTGATGATGAACACTCCTTTGAAAGGTTTAACCGGACCCGGTTTCTGAAGATCCCATAATTCATCATCCTTCATACATGATTGAAGTATGAAAAAGGAAAGAAAAAATAGGATTGAAAAAGTCCTGGTCAATGTATTATCAAATATTAATCATGATCACTAAATGGTAATTCCTTCCCGGCATCGGCCTGTAGAGGATTGAGTGGTATGTTTCATTGAAAAGGTTATAAATTTTCAATTCTGCAGTGAATGAAAATCCCTTAAGTTGGAACTTTTTCCCTGCCATCAGGTCATTCATAAAATAGGGATAGAGCCAGTCACGCCTGGTCGGGTCGTTGCTGGAAGTAGTGAATCTTTCACTGTATGAGTTGTGCTGATAAGTAATGAAATAGGTTTTGAAGGAGAGGTTAACCATAAGGTTGCCCGAGTGTAAAGGTATATATACCAGCTGCTTTCCATATGACTCATCGCCCATTGCAAGTGGATCACCATAGTTTACCGAGCTGGTATATGCATAGGTCCCGGCCAGTGTATACTTCAACCTGTTAAGGTTTCCCTGTAACCGGGCATGAAACTCCACGCCTTTCGAAAGAACCCTTTTGATGTTGCGGGGCTCCCAGTACCCCTTGTAGCTGGGAATCCAGAGAATCCAGTTATCGATATCGCTTTTATAGAGGGTGAGTTCAGTTTTGAAATGCTGTTGTCTGAATAAAAGCTGGTACTCCAGACCGGCCTCCACACTGAATCCCTGTTCGGGAAGCAGGGCCGGATTACCTCCGGGTTGCCAGTAAAGATCGTTCAGGGAGGGCTGGTGGTAGTTCCTGGCGATATTTCCTTTCAGCACAAGGTCCATTTCCCTGATCAGTCGAAAATCAAATCCCAGGAAGGGTACAAAGGCAAAGGGCACCCGATCCTGATCTACCCAATCCTGCCTGACCATCAGGTTAATATTCAACCGGTCGGCAAAGCTTTTACGCATGGCCAGGAATAGAGATAATTCAAAACGCTGCTGCTGATAACCTGTTTTATTGACCGTGTCGTGTGAAATAACATCATGCAGGTTGATATTCACCGCGCTTTCAATGGAAAGACCGGGATTCAATTCGCGTGAATATGAAAGGGTGTTTATGAAACTCTTCTGGCTGCTTACCGAATAAATGATCGGTATCAATCCCAATCCCGGAACCTGGTTTTTCTGTGTATAGTCCAATTGTTTCCCGGAATATCCCGATCGCAGCAAAAGCTTGCTCTGCTGACCGTAATACTTCCAATCCACAACAACTTTATGGTCGGTATCGCTCTGGTTGTTCAGGTTGGAGTTGTCGGGCCCTTCGTAACTTGTGGCTCGCGGGATGGTCCTGTCTGACTGCTGACCCCAGTATTTCAGGGAAAATACATGGTCGGACCCGGGCCGGTAATATATCTCCTGCAGTACACCATACCTGGAGTAGGCTGCATTATCATTGGTGTCCAGTGGATGAATGATCTCTCCCGTTTCAGGATCAAGGGTTCCAATACCCCGGTTAATGAAGGTATAATCGTTTTTTGAATAATTATGGTACAACCTGGTCTTGATCCTGACCTTCTCTTTGCCTGTTTCCACGTGAAGGAATTCATCAAAGGTCCGGTAACTACCGATCCCCTGCACATATTTAATTTTTGATCTGTTATCCCAGTTTACCGAATTCTGAATATTGATGGACCCTCCGATTCCACCGCTCTGATCTGCCATGGATGCCGATCCATGTTTAAGATTCAGTTCATCAATAATGTATACCGGAATCAATGAAAAATCGACCATTCCTGCCATGGGACTGTTGATAATGATCCCATTCCAGTTCACCCGGGTATGTGAGGCAGCTGTACCGCGGAATGATGCGGTGGCCAGGGCACCGCGACCATGGTTCTTAATGAAGACCGCCGTATTTTCCGAGAGCAGATCCGATAGTGATAAATTGACTTTATCTTTAAAAATCACAGAATCTATTTCTGTCTCCTTCATCCCGGCCTGCTCTTTTACGAAGATCCGTTCAGCCCTTACCTCAACGCCATCAATCTGAAAAACAGAATCCTGTATACCCTGAGAATAGAGGGTGGAATAAGCCAGGAAAACCAGGATCAGTATAAGTCCTCTTAATGCCATGTCACTCTTTCAGTAATTTAAGCCAGTTTATCTGAACCCCATGATCAATTTTCACCATGTAAAACCCGACCGGAAAACCTGTTATATCAATGGGGTTCCGCTCCTTGTACAACAGGAGGTGTAAACAGAGTTTTCCAGAAGCATCATATACGGAAACAGAAGACTCCCGGACCCCCTCAATCCTTATGAAATCTCCGGCAGGGTTGGGATACAAGATCATCTCCGGTTGCAAGTGAAGGTTTATGCCGGATGAAGTTTTATCAAGTTTTATGGTGGTTGAAACAGTTGCTTCTATGTCAGGATTTTCGGCCAGTGCAGCGGTCAGCACCAGGTCTCCCGACACGGTTACTGTGAGTAAATGATTCTCATCCACCATTGCGCCAGTCAGACTGGAAGTCCAGTGAATGGTTTTTTCTTTTTGAAGCCTCCCCATATGAAAAACAAATGCTTCCAGCTGGTATTCCGTTGTATCTATTTCGACCGGCAGCTCCCTGATAACAATCACATCAAGTTCTCCGGCAGCTGATCGATCTTCAGCCACATCAACCGCCCCGGTTATTTCCGTAGAAAGTTCACCGAGCAAGCCTTCAGCGGGTAGTGCTGCATTCTGAACTTTCACAAAATGAATGCGGTCCAGGTCCACATAGATCCCAAGAGAATCCACAGCCCAGCCGATATCAAATGCATCTCCTCCCGAATTCTCAACTTCCTCCGTATAGGGATTATCCGGCTTTGTGAAAGGAGCTGTTCCGCGAAGCTGGTTATCAGCATAACCGAAAGCTCTTTTGCGGGATTTAACAAATGCCCGACTTGTGGTATCCATCACCGCTTCAATCACAGTCCCCCGCATTGTGTACCGATCCTGCGCTATGGCCGGGAAGGAATCGAGCAATGGATAATAAGACTGCTGGTGAAAACTGTTTGCCCTGATATGACCAGCTTTTCCAGCATTATCCATCCAGGGGACATCCAGCGCAATGGTATCCCCCGGGTTGAAATAGGTCACTTCATAGTTCCTGTTGGTGGTCGAAAAATAAAAATCACTGCCGGCAAGTTCATACCAGGCATCATCGGGAAGGCCATTCTCGTTGTCATCCTTCATTACCAAGACAATTCCGGGCTCCGACCAATCGGTCAATGGGTTTCCGAATATGCTGAAATCCACGCCATAGGGATTATCAGGATGGTTTTCCACCGGCTCATCAAACCTGAAGATCACATAACCCCCAAAACTGCCAAGGCACATAGATCCGTTTACATCTCCCACAATGGTAGAGGCCGCTGCCGGGAATCCCCATGGCGAGGTGTTGATGAACTGCCCGGGTGCCGGCCGGTACTCCATGACATCCCATATATACTGTGCCTCTACCCATGAGAGGTTCAGTAATAACAGGCTGGCTGAGATGATATATCGAACTGTTTTCAAGCTACTGCTTATGTATCAATTTGCTTGTTACTTCCTGGTCATCAATGATCCGGATGATATAACTTCCTGCGGGTTGACTGCTGATATCGATAACCTCACCGGGTGTTTGAAGCCGGTTTTCAAAGATCACGGCTCCGGTCAGGCTAAACACTTTCACAGCCACCGCATCCAGGGCATTGGTCCTGATCATAAACTTTCCTCCATTCGGATTCGGATAGATTTCCATAGAAAGCGCAGAGGTGTTCGTCAGTCCGTTGGCTGGTATCACTGTGACCTTGAATGTATCGGTCACCGCCAATCCTCCTGAGACACCTTCAATAACTATTTCAGCAACTCCGCCGATATCAGAAGTTGCAGCATATGACAGGGTTAACTCATTCCCTGAAATGGAAACCCCCAACAGTGCATCATTGCTGTTGGAATGAACATTTTTGGTAATGGAAGCGTCATCGTCGTCCGGATCGGTAAATACATTGCTGAGATTAATGACTGTGTCCGAGGCGTTGGCATGGTATACAATTACATCGGCGAGAAGATTGACAACCACCGGTGCTTCATCCGGTATCACATGAAGGTTGTCCATACAAAAGTAGCCCGGAGTGTTCATCCCCCAGTCTCCCACATCGGTCGATGCAAGAGCGAACATCAGGCTATCTACTTTACCCAGAGAACCCAGGTCCACCCATTGCCAGGTTTTGATGATATAATCCTTTGTGTGGTCTTCAAACCGGTAATCGGCCAGGTAAAATTCTATGGTGTCTGTGGATGAACCATTGGCTCGTCCCCATACCATCAACATGAAGTAATCGGGATCGCTGCCCTGTTCACCCCCAAATTTCTTTGTAAATGCATCTCCATGCTCCATGGATAAAGCTGTGTATGTGCTATTGGTTACGAAAAAGCCTGCTATTTTGCGGGCCTTGCTGTCCAAAAAGTCCACCACCGGCGATGTAAATACATAACCGACTCCGTAGTTGCTGCCCTCAGAAGAGGTTTCGTCAAATCCACTCCCTGTAATAGCGCTGTACTGGTTCAGATACCCGGGAGTGGTGTTATCTGAAATATTGGAATAGGTCCATCCGCTCCAGAAAATCCAGCCAGCATCGTCATTGTAGTCGTTATAGAAATGTGTTATACCCGTACTGAATCCCCCCGAACCGTCAGCACCATTCCAGTAACTTTCAGGATCCAGGGAGAGGTCTTCGAAATCTGAAATAAGATGATCTCCTGCGATCACGGGTTGTACCCCCACCACGATCTTTTGAGAAATTTCTTTGCCTTCATTGGTGGCTCTTACAACTACATTTGACTGACCGGCTAACAGGAAATCCACAACAAGTAAATCTCCACTGATCGATGGAACGACCACTGCGGGATCTGAATTTGAGATCACTTCAAAAGTGAAATTATCTTCATCATCCGGATCTGTAAAATAAATGGTCAAATCCAGGCTGGTGTTCCCGGCCGTCTCAAGACCGCTGAGTGGTTGGATGGTGCCGGTTAAAACGGGAATGTAATCCAGGTGAACTTCAGTGATGGGTCTGCCATACGCAACAGTAAAAACCCTGTTACCGGTGGAGGCAAGGGTGATGTCACCCTGTGATTTGACCATTCCCAACCAGTCACTGGCTTCGGCAGCCACAGAAAGGGTATCAAAATTCTGCCCTTCCCCAGCAGTGCCATTCCATCGTGCCAGTACCTTGTCCGACATAAAATCATTGAAATTGAACACCAGGTTCCCGCCTGCATCCACTTCACAATCATTGGCCCCACCAGGCAGGTCTGTTAATTTTACACCGTCCCCAATGATCAATGCACTTGCTTCGGGATTCCCCAGTACATTCGCAATATCGGCGCTGTCCCACCGAAAGATAGCGTTCGGATCCGCCGGATAGGATGTCCCGTAATAGAGATTCCCTTCTTGATCCACTGCCACTCCGGCGGAATAACCACCTGTTATAACGATCTTCCTGTGTTGATTCCGGCCCGATGTGTCGAGGACGAAAATGGAGCCTGGATCTGACCAGTCGGGACTGTTTAATCCTGAAACCAGGAGGCTGTCATTCCAGAATTCCAGGTCAAAGTTACCCGGAAATTTTGCCTGTAACTCCCAAGCCCCGGTTTCCACATCAATGCTGTAGATGCGATCATCCGTATTTCCAATGGAAGTATAGCCGGCCCATATCTGTTTTCCGTCGGGCGACATGGTAATAAAACTCGCATAAGATACATATCCGGCAGGCTTGCCAAATTTTTTCTCCTCCACTCCATTGTTCAGATTCAGGCAATGAATGGTATCCCCGTCATTTGCGTACAACAGGGTATCAAAAAGATCGAAAGGGCCAAGCGTGGAATAACCGGGAAAGACCAGCTCAGCCTTGTAACCATTTGAAGGGGTTAGGTAATCCTGACCAAAGGTTAAGTGTACCAGCATGAACAGGGCAATCAGGGTGAAGTAGAAGTTTTTCATTACAGCTGCATTATTTAACTTTAAGGGTCTTACTTAAAACTTGCAGCTAACGAATGTGAGGTATGGCCAATGAAAATATGTTGATCAGCGTCCCGTTCACCGCGGGCTGCAATACCTGGGGTATCACTGGCAGGTCTTCTGACTTGTCCGGACTCCTGAAACCTTCCCACTCTTTACCGCACTAAACGGGATCAGAACAGTGGTTTTTTTCAGAAGCCATGTGGCCATTGATTTGGCCTGGATTCACAGCAGCGGGAACTGTTACCGATTCTAACGGTATTCCCTATTAATTCCCCCGATAAAACCGGGATCTGGAAACCAATGATGACTTAAAAGTAAGGATTTTATTTTGAGAATAATGACGGCTGTTGAAAATTTTCATTAACATATTGGTTCGTCGCAACAACCAAGATTGGAAATCACCTCGTCGAACCTGCCTTTTAATTCTTCAATTTTTTCAATGTTCAGACAGTAGTTAACCTTTACACCATTTATTACTCCTTTAATAAGCCCGGAGTCCTTTAGTTCAGCGAGGTGCTGATTCACAGTGGTGCGGCTCAATGGAAGTTCATTGGAAATATCTCCTGTGATGCAAACCCTGGATTCGGCCAGGTAATTCAAAATGGCCAGGCGCGCCGGATGAGACAGGGCCTTGAAAAAGGCAGCTGCTATTTGTAATTCCTTATCAAACAATTCTGTTTTAGCTATGGTCATTGCATATGTATTTATAACGTAAATATACGACATAAATCTGTGGCCCTGGTAACCATAAGATTGAGAATGAACAAAAGCAAAGAATCTCTGTTGAGTAATGAGAAAAACATTTAACATACAATTAATAATCCAACAAAATCTATTTAACATGAAGAGTATTTTAATTACTGCAACAGTCCTGTTTTTTGCTTTATCAGGCGTAACCGGACAAACCAATAGTGAGGAAATTGATTATTTCCAGGCCATCTTTGGAGCTGAAAAAAAGGCCTTCGTAGCAGAATTCATAAAGCTTGAGGGCGAATCAAAAGATTCCTTCTGGGCACTTTATGACGAGTACGAAACCGAAAGAAAAGTCCTTGGAAAAAAGCGAATTGCCCTTCTGAATAAGTATGCAGAGAACTACAGTAATCTTTCGGATGAAACAATGGATGAGCTCATAAAAAGCATGCAATCAGGAAAGAAGACCGTGGATAAAAAAATTGATAGTTATTATAACAAAATCAAGAAAGCATCCGGCTCTAAGGCAGCGGCCCAGTTTTATCATCTCGAGAACTATTTCAGTAGTGCGATCAGGCTCAGTATTTTGGAAAGCATTCCTGTAATAGGAGAATTTGATTTCTAGATTTTTACTAGAGAAGGTTGTTTTCAACCATATTTAAAAGGCTGTCTCACAAGGGCAGCCTTTTACATTTGTACCAGACCAAATCTTTTTTTTTGAATAATATTAAGTTTTTTATCTATTTTTGCATTGCATCTCTAACCATGGCAATGAGCGGAAAAATGCACATATCTTTAATTCTTCTCTTTTGTTTCTCGATTCTACTTGGACACAATCTTGTCCCACATCACCATCATGCCGAAATTCTTCCAAAGGCAATAAATGCGGATTGCCCCATTGAGCATAAGGATCACCATGCATCAGATAATCATCCTTTTCACTGCCACGCTTTTAACAATGTGGTCATTTTTAAAGACAGTCCTTCTCATCTGCAACAAAGGCTCAGGGAGATCTCTAAGCTGATTATTCCTTTGACGCAATGTGTAATGGAACCGCCTGCTGCCTTCGAGGGTTACAGGTATATCTGTCTGACAATACCTTATAAATCATTTAAATACTGCGGTACCATTTCCCCGAGGGCACCTCCGGCTTCTGCATAGTATTTTTCTTTCATTTTTCTTTCATCCTTCATTTAATATCAATTCAATCATGTACAAAATTGGAATTGCCATAATGGTGGTAATTGCTTGTGCCTGCGGGCGTGGCACTGAATCAGACCTCCATCAGCATGAAGAGAGTCTTCAGCATGAAGATGCTGTATCCCAATCAACGCTTTTTACTGATAATACAGAGTTCTTTATCGAGCATGAACCGCTTGAACAGGGTAAGGAGTCTGGATTTTTAGTACACGTTACACAACTTCAAACGTATGAACCCTGCATGACCGGATCTTTAACAATCCTGATCGATGGGGTATCTGCAGTATCCAGTGAACCGGAAAGGCCTGGAATATTTCATGTACCATTTGTACCCCGGCAAGCAGGTGAGTTCCTTGTGAAGTATACTTTACATTCAGGTACAATCACCGAGTCGGTGACAGATTATCTCCATGTTTACCAGGACCACCAGGATGGGCCTGATCACGCAGAAGACGCTGTTGCTGAGGGCGAAATTGTATTTCTTAAAGAGCAGGCCTGGAAAAGTGTATTTATGGTAAAAGAAGTGCTGCCCGCTCCCTTCTCATCGGTCATATCCACCAGCGGGGAGATCCTGGCCATGCCGGGAGAGAAAAAAAATGTGTCAGCAAACAGCAGTGGTATTGTTGTATTCAACGATAAAAACCTTGTGCAGGGATCCGGTGTCAAAAAGGGACAACATCTTTTTACCCTTACAAGCAACACACTGATCGAAAACAACATTGAGCTGCAATACCAGGAATTACTTAACAACTTCAATAAAAGTGAAAGTGAATATAAAAGGCATAAGGACCTGTATGCCAAACAGGTAATATCGGAACGTCAATTTATAGAATCAAAATCCAAATTTACCACAGACAGCCTTCGGTATTACACCCTGGCTGCCAATTTGACCAAAGAAGGATTAAAAGTGACCGCTCCGGTTTCGGGCTACCTCCACGAATTGAATGTTTCTGAAGGCCAGTATGTGGAAACCGGGCAGCTCCTGGTGACCATTTCTTCCAACAAAGTCCTCTTGCTTCGGGCCGATGTTCCTCAGCAATTCTATGATCTGTTGAAGGAAATTGAAACGGCCAATTTCCGTCCGGCTTATACAGACCAAACCTACTCCATTGAAGATCTGAATGGCAGGTTACTGGCGAAAGGATCTTCTGTTGCCGAGAACCATCATTATATACCTGTCTATTTTGAAGTAAAGAATGATGGAAGCTTGCTGGAGGGGGCTTTTGCCGAGTTTTTCCTGAAGACAACAAGTAAGGCCAACAGCCTGACAGTTCCGGTCAGTTCTATTTCAGAAGAGCAGGGTGCTCATTATCTCTACGTGCAGGTAACCGGAGAAAGATTTACCAAGCGTGCGGTATCACTTGGAGATACTGACGGAAAAAACATTGAAATCATTGAGGGATTGTTTCCGGGGGAACGAATTGTAACTGAAGGGGTGATGCTCCTGAAGGCGGCCTCAATGGTTACCAGTGTTGCCGGTCATGGACATTCTCATTAAATACCGAGATTATGCTGAATAGAATCATACAATATTCCCTTGACAACAGGATACTCATCATCTTCCTCTCGCTGATGTTGCTGGTGGGCGGATTATTTACAGTGAAGGAAATGGAAATTGATGTGTTTCCTGATCTTACGGCACCCACAGTGGTTGTATTGACCGATGCACATGGGATGGCCGCAGAAGAGGTTGAAATGCTTGTGACTTTTCCCATTGAATCTTCATTAAATGGAGCGACAGATGTTCGACGGGTGCGCTCAAGTTCATCCTATGGTTTTTCCATCGTCTGGGTAGAATTTAACTGGAATACAGACATCTACAGGGCCAGGCAAGTTGTAAGCGAAAAACTCCCCACCATTACAACCCTGCTTCCAAAAGGGATTGAAGCACCCATTCTTGCACCCCAGACCTCAATCATGGGCGAAATTATGCTGGTTTCCCTGACCTCTGATTCTCTTTCCCTGTTTGACCTGCGGACCCTGGCTGATAAGCAGATCAGGCAACGCCTCCTTTCCGTCACCGGGGTTTCCCAGGTGGTGATAATGGGTGGCCTGGCGAAACAATACCAGATCCTGGCTGATCCCTACAAAATGAAGTACCACAATGTCTCTTTGAATGAGCTGACCGAAGCAGCGGAAAATACCAACAGCAATGCTTCAGGAGGCTTCATTAATCAATATGGCCAGGAGTATATTGTCAGGGCAACCGGACGTTCGAAAGATCCGCAGGACATTGGATCTTCAGTTATAAAGATCTATAATAAAAACCCGGTGAAAATCGCTGATGTGGCTGATGTTAAAATTGGTCACCCCGATAAAATTGGTGATGCTTTCCTTGACACAGCACCCGCGGTTATATTAACCATCCTGAAGCAACCCAATATCAATACCCTGTCGCTGACCGAGGATGTGGACAAAGCACTGTTTGACCTTGTCCCTTCATTGCCGGGTGATGTTCAGGTGAATTCCGGAATATTCAAACAGGCCGATTTCATAAACACAGCCGTTAATAATGTGTTTCGCGTGTTAATAGAAGGGGGCTTGTTTGTCGCGATAATACTATTCCTTTTTTTACTTAATGTGCGGACCACCGTGATCTCCCTGGTTGCCATTCCCTTATCGCTGTTACTCTCATTTATCACGCTCAGGTTCCTCGGGCTTACCATAAACACCATGTCGCTGGGGGGTATGGCCATTGCCATCGGAGCACTGGTGGATGATGCAATCATAGATGTGGAAAATGTGCTGAAACGGTTGAAACAGAATTATCGAAAACCGAAGGATAAGCAGCAGGGTATGCTTGAAGTGATTTACCAGGCTTCCGTAGAGATAAGATCTTCCATTGTACAGGCCACCATTATTATTATAGTGGCATTCATCCCGCTCTTTTTTCTTGCAGGGATGGAGGGCAGAATGCTGAAACCCCTGGGCATCACTTTCATTGTCTCCCTGATTGCTTCACTCCTCATTGCCCTCACCCTTACACCCGTCCTTTCAAGCTACATGCTTACCACGAGAAAACAGCTCACCCGGGATGAAAGAGGAGGTAACAGGCTGGTCCAGAAACTGAATGCATGGTACAAGAGATCCATGGTTTCTGTGCTGAAATATCGCCTTCCGGTGATTGCAATTTCAACCGGCATGCTTGTGATCGCCCTGGTGATGTTTTTCAGGTTTGGAAATTCGTTTTTGCCTCAATTCAACGAAGGTACCCTCACCATAACAACCATAACCCTGCCGGGTGTATCCCTGGAGCAAAGCAACCAGATTACAAATCAAGTCGACACTGAGCTTCTTGAGATCCCGGAGGTATTGTATGTGAGCCGCCGTACCGGAAGAGCAGAGTTGAACGAACATAGTCACGGAGGCTCGAACACCTCTGAAATAGATGTGCCCTACGAAATATCTGAAAGAAGTCATGAAGCATTTATGGAAGAGGTCCGAGAGCGCCTCGGCGGTATCCAGGGTATAAATATAAATATTGGTCAGCCCCTGGGTCACCGCATTGATCATATGCTATCGGGAACCAGGGCAAGCATTGCCATCAAACTATTTGGAACCGACCTTGGAACCATGTACCGTCTGGCCAACGATATTAAAGAATCGATCACTGATATTCCGGGATTGGTTGATCTGAATGTGGAGCAACTGGTGGAAATACCACAGCTTCAGATCCGGCCAAGAAGGGAAATGCTGGCCCGGTATGGTATCCCCCAGAATGCGTTCACAAAATTTGTTGAAACGGCCATTGCCGGTGAAAAAGTTGCGGAGGTTTATGATGACAACCTCAACTTCGATCTGATCGTCAGATATGATGAACCTTTCAGAAACAGCACGGATGCCATTCGAAATACCCTCATCGACACCTACACAGGTCAAAAAATCCCTCTGAGCTATGTGGCTGATGTGGTTTCGGTGAGTGGTCCCAATACCATCAACCGGGAAAATGTTCAACGAAAGCTTGTGATCTCCGCCAATACCGCAGGACGTGACCTGGGAAGCGTGGTCAGTGAAATCCAGCAGACCATCGCAGACAATATTGATCTTCCCGTGGGATACAGGGTTGAATATGGAGGCCAGTTTGAAAGTGCAAAACGTGCATCTGTTACTTTGCTTATCACCTCGCTTCTTGCCATCCTTGTGATCTTTGTAATCCTTTACCAGGAATTTAAAAGCGCAAAGCTTGCCGGAGTTATCCTTATCAATTTACCACTGGCCCTGATTGGCGGGGTGGTTGCCATCAAGCTGTCATCCCAGATTCTGAGCATCCCATCCATCATCGGATTTATCACACTTTTTGGAATTGCCACGCGGAATGGAATTCTGCTTGTTTCCCGGTACCGGCATCTCAGTCAGGAGGGGTGGAACCTGAAAGAGACCATCATCCATGGTTCTGCAGACCGCCTCAATCCCATATTAATGACAGCCCTGGCCTCAGCATTGGCACTGATACCACTTGCGCTGGGAGGAGATAAACCAGGCAATGAAATCCAGAGTCCCATGGCTATTGTGATCCTCGGTGGTCTGGTTACCTCAACCCTTCTTAATCTTATCGTAATCCCATCGGTCTATTATATACTTGAAAAGAAAAAAGATGACCCGAACACACATCAGTAGTATGCATAAAATAGCTATTGCCCTTTTATTCGGGGCAATAGCTTCATCTTCTGCCCAGACGCCGCCAAGTTTACCCGGACCGGATAGTTTGATGAAAACCGTACTTGAGAATAACAGGTCGCTACTGGCTGCCCGCGAATTATACCAGGTAACAATCCTGGATGCCGGTACCGGAAATACACCCCCCGATCCCGAGGTAAATTTCGGTTACCTGTATGGAAATCTAGCTGAAACCGCTAACAGAATAGATTTTAGTGTTAGCCAACAGTTTGATTTCCCCACAGCATATGTCCATATGTCCCGGCTCAAGGAAGTGAAATTCACCAAAGCCGGGTTGAGTTACATTGTTGCAAGACAGGAAATATTGCTCATGGCCAGTCAGCTCTGGATTGAAAGGATATACCTTAACAAACAGGAACAGCTGTTATCCGGACGGCTTATAAATTCGGTGAAAATGGTCGATCACTACCGGCAGAAACTGGCCGCCGGTGAAGAGGGACGGCTCTCATTCAGCCAGTCAAATCTGCAAGCCATTGCCTTGCAAAATGAGTATGAAAAAGTCAGGGCTGAAATCAGGAGCAACCAGGTGGCACTGGACGAAATCAGTGGTGGATTGGCCATCGAGATTCCCGAAACGGTTTTCCCCTCTTCCGCCCTGCTCATTCCCGATTCCGTCATACAGGATTACCACAACAGTCCCGAGCAGCAGCTTTATAACCTCGAAGCAGAACTAAAAGAACAGCAAAAGAGCCTGGCCGTCAGTAAAAACCTGCCAAAATTATCAGCAGGTTATTATTCTGAAACTATTCTTGATCATAAATTCAAAGGATTCCAGGTGGGTCTCACTGTTCCCCTATGGGAAAATACCAACAGGATAAAACATGCAAAGTCGGAGGTGATCTTCGCCGAAGCTGATGCAAACAGGTTTGCAAGCATTCAGCAAAAAAAGGTATTACAGAAGCTCGACCGATTGGAAAGCCTGAAAGACCAGGCAGAAAAACTGGAAAAGGCCCTTGATCTTGTAAACGATGAAGAAATATTATCGGTAGCCCTTGAGTTTGGGGAGATCTCTTTTTCAGAATACATGTACGCGTCAGATCTTTATTTCCGGAACGTCCGGTCCTTGCTTGAATTCAAGAGGGATCAGCTGCTCCTGGAAGCTGATTTGATGAAAGTGTACTTATAACGGTCGGTTATTTTTGGAAATCGATTCCAATTTTATCGGGTTTTTTTGGATTACAAATCCAATTTTATCGGGTTTTTCGACTATCTTTGTATAAAACAGAGATATGTACATCCGAAGAAAAATACATCAGGAGATAAAAAACCACCTGAAAAGAAAAGAATATACAATAATTACCGGTCCGCGTCAAAGTGGTAAAACATCATTATTACAAGCTTTATTCAGGGAGTTAAAAAGTGAAGGAGAAACAGTAACGTACCTGACTTTTGAAGACAGGGATGTTCTTTCTGCAATCAATAAACACCCGGAAGAGATCTTTTCTTTTTCACCCCGTCCCGCAAAAACCTTAAACGATCCTGATCCGAATTCTAAGCCTCTGTTTCTATTTATCGACGAAGTTCAATATGCAGCCAATCCTTCCAACTTTCTGAAGTATCTCTACGACATTTACCGGGATCATTTAAAAGTTGTTGCAACCGGAAGCAGTGCTTTTTACATCGACAAAAAGTTTACCGATTCTCTTTCCGGAAGGAAAAGAATCTTTGAATTACAGACCCTCTCGTTCGAGGAATGTTTGATATTTAAAAGACTTCGTGATTTATCCGGCGAACTGGATCTCATCAGACGGCGGGTAGATTATATCTCTTCCAGCTCCAGGGAAATAATGGAGATGCTCAATGAATATCTTATATTTGGGGGGTATCCCGAAGTTGTCCTGGAAAAGAACAGAGAGGAAAAGATAAACCTGCTGAAGGAGATAAAGAACTCTTTTCTAAAAAGAGATGTGGATGAATCCGGTATTGGCAATCCGGACAAATTCTATAATCTTTTGATTTTATTAGCCGGACAGACCGGAAATCTTGTGAACAAAAATGAGCTCTCGAATACAATTGGAGTTGATAATAAAACCATTGAAAAATATCTCTATGTTCTTCGAAAATGCTTTCACATCGAGCTTGTAAAACCCTTCTTCTCCAATATAAGAAAAGAGCTTACTAAAATGCCCAAGGTATATTTCAAGGATTCCGGTTTAAGGAATATGGCCCTCAACCGCTTTTTCGATTTTAAAACCCGTGAAGACCAGGGTGCATTGTTAGAAAATTATGTTTACAATCGCTTGTCAGTTTTATATGATACAGATACAATAAAATTCTGGCGTACTACTGATAATAAAGAAATTGACTTTGTTATTACCACTTCATTCGGGAAGGGTTTAGCTTATGAAGCTAAACTGAATTGCAAAAGTGTCAAAAAGGCATCACAAAAGAACTTCGTTAGTAATTATCCAAATTATCCGCTTGATACTATTTCTTATAATATTGATAATGAATGCAAATGGATTCTGAAGCTCTAGCGCCAATACGCAACTATTAACAGTGGGGGTTTATCCACAAAGTCCGCCCGCTGCCTGCCGTTTGCAGTTTTCCTTTTAAGCAATTCATTCGTGCCCCTGACCATGCCTTGAAGTTAAATGAAAAGGTTGAGGTATTGCCGGAGTTTATATGCTGTTCTAACAGTTTTATTTCCCTGATCAATTGAGTACTCCCATAGCAAGTGGCAAAATACTTAAGCGTAGGTTCTTTCAGGATTAATTGATCTAGCCACTGGTAGAGTGTCTCTACAGCTTTGCCAGGATCCTGTCGCTTCGACTCTTTTTTAAAGAGTTTGAAGTAATAAAGCTCCGAATTGCGATATTGATCCCGTCGCCTGCTAACAATTCTTCGTAACGAACTGATTCCCTTTATCAGCAAAAAGATAAAAATAAGGAAACATATGAAGCCGGCAATAAACCATTTTAAGGAGACTCCCAATATGGTGATGGCCGGTTTATCACCTGTCGCCTCGCCCTGACCGGCTGTTTGAACAGCCAGAGAATCGCGCACACTTTCAAGCATACCCAGGTCAGGATTGGGAAGCACATCAATGGTAAACCCCGGCAATGTACGCTTGTACAGTGTTTGATGAACAGGATTCCACCAGGTCAATACCTTTTCGGGGATCGTTACTTCTCCCTCTTTTTCAAACAGATACCGGATGCCATCCCTGCGGGATGCGCTGATGGCCGTCCTGGATTTATGGTTGTTGACTTCTGACCTTGCCGGGTAAAGACTGACACCAGGCAGGCTGTCCCACTCTATGGGCGGGATCAATTCGGAAACCGTTCCTGCAACCTCCCGGCTTATGGTCCGTTCCAGCACATCCCCCACCTTCACCCTTGTTTTATCTCCCGACCAACTCTCTTTTACACTCATTCCTGAGGCAACAAGCCACTCGCTTTTGTTGATCCCGGGCGGTACAGGTTTTACATTGATCTCTCTTTCTTTGGTCTTTACAACCCTTCTTACTCCTTTATAACCGCCTTCATCCGGGGTTTCGACATATATTTCCAACGACGGGAAGAGGATATCTTCATCATCGTAGGGGAAAACATGAAATATCATTTCAACACCGGCATATGTTTTTCCGCTGATTTGCTTTGATGAACTGACCGATCTGAAATATACCGTAAAGGCACCATTTACTTTAATATTTCCCGGATCAATGCCCCTGGTAAACCAGGTGGAAGTGTAAACCAGAACAGTTACCTCAACCGGCTGACCAACATATACGGTGCCCTGACTAAGTTTTACATCACTGAAAAGATGGCCCTGGGCAAAAGCTCCCTGCCACAAGAAAAGCATGAGAAATCCCCAAACATATTTCCAATTATCACCTACCACTTATTTCCTTCTTTTTCTGGTTTAATGCCCTTTGTTTTCACCTGGTGGGCAAATTTTCGCTTTAAAAACAGAGCGGGATCATCATCTACTTTGCGCATCAGGATTTTCTGCGATTCATCCTGCTTTCCTGTTTCAAAATTATCAGGGACTTCATCCAGCTCCTTGCCTTTTCTTATATCCGTATTCTCAGTTTCCTCCTTACGCTCTTTCTCCATATCCTCTTTTGTTGCTTCCTGGCCACCCCCGCCAAGATCTTCCATATCTTTGTTCTCAATATTTTGCTTCTGCTCAGCAGCTATATTTTCTTCTGCCTCTTCAGGATTCACTTCGTCGGCACCGGCAATCATTTGCTGCATCAGCGTCTGGTTCTTTCTGGCATCGCCCATAGTTGGGTTCATTTCCACGGCCATCCCGAATGCCAGTCCGGCTGCAGCATATTCCCCGTTTTTATAATAGGCCAGCCCCAGGTTATAAGCCCCCATGGCAGTTGTATCCTGGCTAAAAGTCTTGATCGCATCTTTGTAAAACCCCGATTTATAATAGGCATTCCCCCTGTGCATGGGATCCGTAAACAGTTCTGCAGCCTGCTCAAAATCACCCTGGTCATAGAATTTTTGTGCCTGGAAATCCAGGGTAACCCATAGATCTTTAAAGCTCAAATCACTATTGCAGGAGGTAAAACTGATCATCATCAACAATGAATAGATCACCCATCCTTTTCTAAACCACATCAACCCAAAAAGGGCAAAAGGAATGACAAACCAGAGGCCTTTGTCCATCCAGTCGTCCTCCTTCTCTTCATCCATTTCTTTGAATTCCAGGTTGCCACTGATGGTTTTTGCCAGCAGCTCCATGTCACTTCTGTCCAGGGTCAGTCTGTTTACATCTATCTTTTCAATGGAATGCAGCTGGTTCAGTATGTTATCATTTAAAGCGGAATGCACAATGTTGCCCTGATGATCACGCATGGGCCTGTTGCTTCCGGAAACAGGTACATTTGCACCTGTGGCAGTGTTCATCGGCATAATCTCAACTTTTATCTTTCCCTGGTTCACAAATCGTTGAAGCAAATTAAATGTTTCATCATTAAAGTCATCGGTGAAAAGCAGAAGCGTGGCCGGAGCTGAGGTGACCCTGACCAGGGTGTCAGCCAGCACCAGGACTGCTTTCAGGTTGGTCCCTGGATAGGGCATTATTTCAGGTGAAAGGCCATTCAGGTGGCTCTTGATTATCTTATAATCACCTGTAAGTGGAACAATGGTATGTGCCGTTCCGGCAAAGCCGATAAGTGCCGTACGTGCCCGTGGATTGGCATCCAGCAGATCATTGATCTTGAATTTAGCCCTCTCCAGCCGATTGGGCTGTATATCGGTTGCCATCATACTCTGGGAAAGATCAAGGGCAATCACCAGAGGCGTTTCAAGTGTTTGTCCTGGTATCTCAATTTTTCTCCATGTGGGACCTGCAGCACCCACTATGGCAATTGATAAGAGAACAAAGAGTGCCAACTGCATCCATCTCATTTTACCCTCGCTGCCCTTTCTAATTACATATGGCCTCAGATGAGGAGCAATTACCCGCTTCCATTTTACCTGGTCACGCAATCCGGTTAAACCTATAAGCAAAACTGCAAATGCCGGAAGCAACAACCAGAGGAAAAGTGGTCGCAAAAGATGAAAATCTTCCCAATTGCTATTTAAAAATCCATCAATCATGCATACTCTTTCTGTTTACAAGCAACTTTATCGCTGAAATGCTACTAAATATAAAAGAGAGGAGAAGCGCAAGAACTATGGATGCTCCCAGCGGATAATGGTATAGTAAGGTGGTTGGTATATACGCTTCCTCTTCATATTCAATGGGTTCTAACTTATTGAGCTCCTCATAGATCTCTTCAAGCCGGTCAGCATCCATGGCTCTGAAATATTGTGCTCCGGTCATCTCCGCAATTTCTTCCAGGGTTTTTTCATCAAGGTCGGACCCAGGCTTGTCCGGGTCGCCAATACCAATGGTATACACAAGAATAGAATCCTTCTCAGCCAGGTCAGCCGCATCAAGTGGTAGAATATCAGTGCCCGCATCCACACCATCGGAAAGCAAAAGCATCACCTTTGTTTTGATGGTATCCTGGTCAAACATTTCTATGCCTTTTACAATGGCCTTGCCAATGTTTGTCATCTGTCCGGCCATCCCCACATCAGCTTCTTCAAGCATATTATCAACGGTACTCAGGTCGGGAGTAAACGGGGCCTGTATATATGCACTGGATCCAAAAAATATCAGTCCCATGCGGTCGCCCTCCCTTCTGGCAATAAACGCGTGCATCACCTTTTTCACCGCTTCCCACCTTGTGGCTTTCTCTCCTTCAATCATCCAGTCTGTCTGGGCCATGCTGAAGGATATATCGGCAACTATCAGGAAATTTCGAGATGTTTTGACTTTCATTTCAGGCTCACCCACCAGCTGGGGAGATGATAATGCTGCAAGGACTAAAAGCCAAATCAGTACAAGCCCCATCCATACAAATATGTTTCTCCGCCTTACCAGGGCAGAAGAGCGTGGTTGTTGCCTGGTATACTCCTGAGCCTTATTGAAGTTGGGGATTGATAGGGAGGCGCTCCTTATCCTGAGTGGCGGAATCAGCCAATAGACCAGCAATGGCAAAGGGAGCAAGCCAAATACCCACATGTTCGCTATTTCAAAATTTTCAGGCATGTGTACTGATCCATTGTTTTGAGAGCTCTATGAGCTCCTTTGTCTCTTTCAGTTCAACTTCAATTGCATCATATAGGGTAGTTGCAATTTGCTGTTTGTAATCAGTGAAAGGCGTATTTTTCCCCTTTGATTCCAGAAACTCAAGCCAGTCGTCTCCATGAAGTTGTGCAACCATTTGCCGCCCAAAGGTTTCCATCGCAACAAGTTTCAGCAATATCAATGTATCGTTGAGCTGATTTGCTTCATTCTGGTTTAGGGAATTTTGCTCAATGCTGGCAATGGTTTTTAATGCTTCACGGCGATAACTATTTTTCCGATAACGCTTTAACCACTTAAAAATGATCAGAACAGCGAAAAGCAAAAGTACCCCCCCCAACAGATACCAGCCCGGTGTTTCAAAAGAAAAACGCACAGCATCGGGTTCGTAAAGTGGTCCCAGGTCAATATTCATCTTTTTGCTCCCTTATAAATCTCTTTTAATTGCTCATCCACAGCTGTAATGGTATCAATCATCATCAACGGAATGCGATACTTTTTCATTTCTGTTTCGAAATGGGCATAGTCCTGGTCAAATCCCTCACGAAACTTCTCACGGAGCCTTTTGCTTTCCCCATCCATCACAATCTGCTTCTCCCGATCCCCTGCAATTACTTTAGCAGTTGGAATATCACGTTCCATAGGATCGTACACTTTGGCAAGGATCACATCATTGTGTTGTGCCAGGCTTGAAATAAATTTAATCACCTCCGGGGAGTACCGGTGAAAATCACTGATGATGATTATCATGAAATCATGGGTGACAATATTCCGGATTTTGAACATGGTCTCTTTCAGCGCTTCCTCAAATTTAACCGGTGAAGATTGTTCCAGTTCATGATTTCTTTCAACGATCTTCTCCAGGAATCGCAGTATATTTTTCCTGTCACGTTTTGGGAAGATAATATCCACACCCTTGTCGGCAAAAACTACTCCGCCTACTCGGTCGCCCTCTTTTAACACCCTGAAAGCTGCCAATGCTGCCAGCTCGGCAGCCACAACCGATTTTGTTCTTTTCTGCGATCCAAAAAACATCGATTTGGTCTGGTCAACAACAATCAGGGCCGGTTTTTCCTTCTCCTCGCTATAAACCCTGGAATGTGTCTTTTGTGTACGGGCAGTTACTTTCCAGTCGATGTTGCGAATGTCATCACCGGCCACATAATTTCTTACCTCCTCAAAATCCAATCCCCGCCCTCGAAGTTTGGATGCGTGTTTACCACCAAGTATGCTGCGTACTTTCTGTTTCCTGGCCAAAAAACTAAAACCACGGGCAAAGTGCTCCATCTTCAGAAGGTCCTGAAGCGAGACAAAAATGTGATTGGGTAGTATGGTATTCCTCTTCGACATATCTAAAAAATCTCAGATGAAATGTCTTATCCCACCACAGCCACCAGTTTCAGTATTTCATCAATCACCTGATCCGGGGTAATCCCTTCTGCATTGGCTTCATAACTCAGAAGAAGCCTGTGACGCAAGCAATCATGTACAACCGCCCTGATGTGATCCGGCGAAACAAAATCTTTTCCTTCCATCCAGGCATGGGTACGGGAACTACGGTCGATGGCAATGCTGCCCCGCGGACTGGCGCCAAAGTCTATCCATTGCGCAATTTCCTCGCTGTATTTACCGGAATAGCGGGTAGCGGAAATTATATCCACAATATATTTTTCCATGTTTTCTGAAATCTTCACCCTGGCTATTTCATCGCGGGCATCAAAAATTACCCGGGGTGAAAGCTTCTCTTTTTCATTTTTCTTTTTTGATTGCTCTTCCCTGTTCAGGCGCATGATGGCCAACTCAGACTTATTATCCGGATAGTCAATGGTCACATGCATCAGAAAACGGTCCATTTGTGCCTCGGGAAGTGGATATGTACCTTCCTGTTCCACGGGATTTTGCGTGGCCATCACCATAAACAAGGACTCCATTTTGTAGGTTTTACCTGCTACCGTAACCTGGCGCTCTTCCATGGCCTCAAGCAAAGCTGATTGTACTTTTGCCGGAGAGCGATTGATCTCATCAGCCAGTATCAGATTACTGAAAATGGGGCCTTTCTGAAATATGAACTTTTCTTCCAATTCAGGCTGGTAGATCTCGGTACCCGTAATATCCGATGGCAGCAGATCAGGAGTAAACTGAATGCGGCTTAAACCGCAGTTGAGTTCACTGGCCAGAGATTTAATAGCCCGTGTTTTTGCCAATCCCGGAAGGCCTTCAAGCAGCATATTACCATTGGCCAGTAAAACCAAAACCAGGCGGTCTATTAAAGTTTTTTGTCCGATAATAGATTCGGACATCTTATCCCGAAGTTTGAGGATAGATTCGAGTGGAATCATAATTTTATATTATGAATAGAGAGATGAATCAATGATTTCAGATAATACAAAACGCATCAGCCAAATTAGAAAAAACTAAAAGAAAAAACCCGGCATTCACCGGGTTTTATTATAATTATTGTACGGAAATAAAACCTCTTAATACTGATTCTAAAACTTAATACTCTTTGAATGTCATTAAAAATTTACCTGCGATACCCTTTACGGGCACTAAAAGAAACGCATGATCCAATAACCAATCATAATAGGTATTTGAGGTTATGGAAATAAAGAAGGACTTACTACAAACAGATTTTCATACGTAGTCTAACTCCTTCAATTTCAAGTGTCGGATGTTTTGAACAAAGTTCGAACCTTCTTCGAAGGAGAATAAGGTAAAAATTCCTGAACTATGGGGGTTCCGCCCGTGTCGGGCGGTCCGGGTTCCGAAACTATATGCTGAATTTTCCATACAATCGGGTTTTACCTGCCGATCAGCCGGCCGGTCGATCCTGGCAGATCGGTAAAACATCGGGCAACCCGGCATCTCGTATTCGTTAAGATCAAAAAATCCCGTTAAATCGGTTTGTTTATAAATCCGCCTGCGAATAACGGTGAAAAATTGTGAGATTCTTTCCAAAACCCATCCCGATTCATACCGAAATCCTGATTACCTCTGAGATCGCTTTTATTCCTTAAAATGCAATAATCCTCATCTTTTGGCATATTCATTTACCCCGGTTCCATATCTGTAAACAATACATCCATCCGCAGGTCATTTTGAACCAATCCTGCAGAATAATTGTTGGTTTTCAACCCAAAAGTGGTGATCATTGTTAAAAAGACTGATTTCCGAGTATTTGTTTCTTGTCTGAATGCACCAATTTTGTTGCGCAATTCTTCTCCATATCTTTTATCGATAGAAAAAGGGTTTATGGAGTATTTCATTTCACACAGGTTGATTACCTGATCGCGGCGGTCAATAACCAAATCTACTTGCGCGCCGTGGTCTTTCGATTTACTGCGCCATGACGAAACTGAAGTTTGGACACCGGAGATTCCGAGAGCATGCTTAATCTGAGGAAGATGATACAAAGCTACCTGCTCAAATGCATAACCACTCCAGACCCGGTATTTTGGACTGTCAATATAAGTTAGCCAGTTGGTCTGATCCATCTGGACAGTATCTTTTATAAACCGGAGGTAAAAAAGCGAGTAAGGATCAACCAACTGATAAAGGCTGTTCCTCTGTTTTTTCCCAAAAGGGACATATCTCCTGATAAATCCGCTTTCTTCAAGTTCAAGTAACAATCGGGTAGTACTACCGGCATTCGGAAGCCCTGAGGAATGAATAATTTCGTCACGGGTTATTCCTTTTGCTTTCTGAGTCAACGTCTTAATTATGTCTTCGTGTTTCTTATAATCTTTAAATAATGACTGAAATAAATTTGGATATTCGTTTCTGAGCAAACCACTATCCGAAAAGCAGATATCACTGATGTTTTGAACAGCGCTTTTACCTGGCACTACCTCATCCCAATAAAACGGGATTCCTCCAAACACCATATAAAGCAGTATAATTTGATACCTGTCGAGAACTGAATGTTTTGACTGCAGGAATAATTCACATTCACTTAGAGTAAAAGGGGCCAGTTTTATCCTTCTGGTTATCCGGTTATATAATCCGGCCCTGTTGTTTATCAATTTATTGATCATCCACGATGCTGCTGATCCGCACACTATCAGTACAATATCATTCCGGGCTGAGGCCCAGCTGTTCCAAAAATGCTCCAATGCCTGAATAAATCCGGAACCATGTGTATCAAACCAGGGCAATTCATCGAAAAATATTATTTTACGGGTATCCTTCACATTTTCAATATACCCTTCCAATTGTTGAAAAGCAGTAAACCAATCGGTTGCAGGGTTATTTTCTGCAGGTGGATAAACCTTTCCCAATGCAATATGAAAATTGGTGAGCTGCTGAGCCAGTTTTGCATTACCAAGGGCTGTAATCTGGAAAGTAAATTGCTCATCGAAAGCCGATCTTATCAGAAAAGTCTTTCCAACCCTCCTTCTGCCATAAACCGCAACAAATTCTGATTTCGTTGATGCTAACAGGGATTTTAACATTGAGAGCTCTTTTTTGCGGCCAATAATTTCATTCATTTTTTGCTGTATTTGGCTTTAAATATACAACTAAATATTGTTATAGCCAATTATACATGTGTATGTGGCTTTATCTATAATATAAGTAGTGCTTTCAGCCAAAATTAATAAAACATGATTACACCAAATATGTCATTATAGTTGAGCGCTAAGGCTGTGGGGGGGAATGTGGGAAGCTGCGAGAAGGGTAAAAATAAAGGACACCGACCAGCGAGTGGAAGATGTCCTGTAATGTCGGGGTAGTAGGATTCGAGCCTGCGCCACTCCCTGTTTCCAAATGAAATGGTTTTATGATATCGAAATAGGCACATAGTAGGCACATATGCGAATCGCCCTGATATATTTCTCAGCTTTATTTGATGAATTGCATGTTAATCACGTTGCGTTATTCCTTATTTTAACACCTCGACCAGGGGTATGCCTACAGAACCCGAAGGCGGTTTGATCTCAAGAAGGTTCGCTATGGTGGCAGCGATATCATAGGGTGTAACAGGTCGCGCAATTTGCTGGTTGGGTATGCCATAACCCGCAAAGAAGAGAGGCACATAGGTGTCATAGGTCCAGGGCGAACAATGGATCGCAGCAATATGCGTGGTGGTCTCCATCTCGTAGTAGAAGTACCAGAACTGGTCCGCGATCACATGCACATGGCCTGATCGCTTGAGATGAAAGTTGTTGAGGATCTTCATGTTCACTGGTGTCGGGGCAAGGGATCCCTTTATAAGATCAGTTCGGGTTACGGCTCCTATGATGCCTGGAATCCTGATAATCTCTTCTGCCACTGCCGATTCTATCTCAGCAACGCTGTATTTGGTTTTGTTGATCTCCTCTTCATTCAGATAGAGGTAGGGGTGCTCGTAAAGCCGTATCACATCTCCGGAAACTCCCAGCCGGGCCTCAAGGGCATTCTTTATGGTACCCTTAAGAATCGTTTCGGAGGTGAGTCGACCCACCTCAAATCCCAGGCTCTGCATATATTCCGGAGCCTCACTCATTCCGTGATCAGCCGAAACGATGATCAGGGTCCGGTCGAGCCCCACCTGCTGGTCAATGAATTCGAACAGATCGGCCAGTAAACGATCTACCCGCAATACGTTGTCTTCAGCCTCCAGACTTGATGGCCCGAACAGGTGACCAATATAATCAGTTACGGAGAAGCTGATGGCCATAAAGTCGGTCTCTGTTCCCTGTCCCAACTTCTCCTCTTTTATCAGGGTCCTGGCAAAATCTGCTGTCAGTTCATCCCCGAATGGAGTCCCTACCAGTGATGCGTAAAAATACTTTGAATCCCCCTTTATCGCGTGCGGGAATGTGGTACCCAGCCCAAACATATCTACTTCGAAGGGGCGATCATCATCCTCGCCGAACAGATAGCTTGAACGCTCATGCAACAGTTCCCACGAGGTATCTTTGTAGTTGTCGGCAAGCTTTTGAGCATTCCACTTCTTTACCCAATCGGGATATTCGTCATAATAGTAGGTGCTACTTTCGAAAGATCCGTTACTCTTGGAGTACCAGAAGGCTTTGCCCGCATGGCCGGCGGGAAGAATGGCACCCCGATCTTTTATGGAAACACTGAACACCCTGGACTGACTGTTGTTGGAAATCACCAGCTCATCGCCAATTGTTGAGGACAACAGATTCGTGGGTGCTCTGCCTTTCCCCAGGGCTGGTTCTTTTCCGATCATCGGATAACGGTCATCCTCGCAATTGTAAATGATCCGTCCCTTATCCATGTCGTACCAGTTGCCGGCCACAATGCCATTGTATGCCGGGTATGTGCCTGTGAACAGTGCTGCATGGCCGACGGGTGTCTCTGTATCAGCATGTTGAAAATTGGCATTTGTGTAGTGGGTACCCTTCTCCATGAGATAGCGAAAGCCCCCTTCTCCCAACCGATCTTTGTAACGCATTGGAAAATCGCCCCGCATCTGGTCAATGGTGATCTGAAGAATGAGTTTGGGCTTTTCGGAAATTGTTTCTGCATTTTTAATTCCGCAGGCTGAAAATGTCAGCACAAGGAGTGTGATCACCACAATGGGAAATAATTTTACCTGCATAAGTCCACTTTTTAAAATCATTTGCTTTTTTGAGCTAAAAGAAAAGGCCAAAGACCATAAATAGCCAATGACCTTTTCAAAAATAATATGAATATTCTAATTACTCTTAGAGGAAAAATCAATTAATTGTGAGGTGCTGTCATCAACTGTTGCAGGACTTTATCAATCCCCAATGATGATCCTTGCACCGGAGGAAATTCAACAAATGTTTGTAGAAACTCACCTGTAATTGCCTGTGCAGGAACAAAGGTCCACATGTTATCAGCAAACCACCTAATATACATAGGAGATTCTTGCCATGCAGTTTCATAGGGGTCCGCTCTTAAATTTATCAATATAGGCCATGCCGGCTGCTTACGGTAAGCTGTATTGATGGCTCCTTCTAAAATTGTAAAGTGGAGTTTCCAGTTATCATAACGGATCGCATTCAGGTTTCCGCCCTGATCAAAATAGAAAATTTCCCTTCGCGGATCCTGATCTACTTCACCCTTCCAGAACGGCATCTGGTTATAACCATCCATATGAACTTTGAAATTTTTATCGCCAGCCTGATACCCGGTTAATAGTTTCTCTTTCACATCCGGCACTCCGGCCGCTGCAAGTAATGTTGGCAGCATATCTTCATGAGAATAGATATTGTTATCAATTGTTCCGGGCTTGATAATACCAGGCCAGCGAATTACACAGGGTACACGAAAACCACCTTCCCAGGTTGTTCCTTTTTCACCATAAAACGGTGTGGTACCCCCATCGGGCCAGGTAAACTTTTCAGCACCATTGTCGGTGGAATACATGACAATTGTATTGTCAACAATTCCCAGTTCCTCCAACTTATCAAGAACTTTTCCAACCGCTTTATCATGCTCAACCATTCCATCAGGATAAAGGCCAATTCCGGTCACTCCTATACTTTCATCTTTGAGACGTGTCCAGACATGCATGCGGGTTGCACTTAGCCAGACAAAAAATGGTTGGCCCTGCTTATGGGCTCTCTCTATAAAATCAATGGCAGCATCTACAAATTCATCATCTGCGGTTTCCATTCTCTTCTGGGTCATTGGACCGGTGTCCTCAATCTTTCCATCAGAATAACTGTGAATCACACCGCGCGGGCCATATTTTTTATGGAACTCTTCATCTTTAGGATAATAGTAGGTTTCCGGTTCTTCCTCTGCATTCAGGTGATAAAGATTTCCGTAAAACTCATCGAAACCATGATTGGTTGGCAGATGCGCATCCCGGTCACCCAGGTGATTTTTACCAAATTGTCCTGAAGTATATCCCAGAGGTTTCAGCAGTTCTGCAATGGTTGGCTGATTATCCTGGATACCCTGTTCAGAACCAGGCATCCCAATGGTCAGTAATCCGGTTCTGAATGGATGCTGTCCTAAGATAAAGGCAGCGCGTCCTGCAGTACAGGATTGCTGTGCATACCAGTCGGTAAACATGGCGCCTTCATCGGCAATCCTGTCGATATTGGGGGTCTGGTAACCCATGATACCAAGGTTGTACTTGCTAATATTGGCCCAGCCAATATCGTCCCCCCAGATAACAAGGATGTTGGGTTTTGCACTGTTCTGTGCCATCATAACCACAGACACAGCAAGAATCATAATTAAAATTGATAGTTTTCTCATATTAGAAAATTTAGATTTGACAGGATATAGCCTGTAAGGCTTAAATTTAATAAATTTTCCGATATCAGAATCTGATTTTTCAACATTTTACGACTGGAAAAAAGTTTATAAAAAATGAGGTGCAATGCACCCCATCCTTTCTATCTGGTCAGATTTCTCAATTGCCGCTCAAATTCGTTAGCAGCAACCCTGACTAATTAAATCCTGCTTCTTTTTAGATCCGTCTTTTTCACTTATCCTTTCATACTTGCAACAACCAGGTAATTTGTTGTACGCCTCATCACTTGCTTTGTGCATTTTTGTATCATGCCCGGCTTTAGCGATGGCCATATGTACTTTATGGATATCGACCTTATCAGAATTATAATTGACTTCGATCATTTGGGTCTCTTTATCCCAATCAGCAGCACTAACTCCATCCACAGATTTTGCAGCACTTTCAATGCGTGTTTCACACATGCCGCAATTTCCGGCGACTTCAAATTTTTCCTTTTGCTCTACTTCAGCCATTAACGTTGTAACACTCAGAGCTAAAAGTGCAATTAAACTTAACAATTTTGTTTTCATGATTTTTAGATTTTAATGTTTAACAATTTTCAATAAATGATTTGAATATCTGATTATTGTTCTTTAGCACCTTGAAATTTCAGGTAATACGGAGTTGACTGATCCGTCATCCGGAATGAATATGTAAACGTTGCATCGTGCAAATTGAATGCCCCAAAGTGCTCATCTCCTTCATCATGTTCACCGTCCATGTGATGCGTCCACTCGCTGTCCCCTTCACCAATGTCTCCCATCATACCACCACCCATGTGGCCGGAACCCAACATATGCCCGTAGAGATTTTCAAAGTCATCACCGGTCAGACAAACCATAACACTATCGTTGTGCTCATAATAGTCGAGCATAAATGTTGTGTCAATTTCTTCTCCGAAGCAGTGTACCTCAATTTGATTATCCCCCATCATGTTTATTTCAGCTGTTCCATGATCCGTAACCGCACCATCTGTTGGTGCAGATTTCAACGAACCTGATACCGAAAATGAACCAATATATTTACCTTCGATATCATTGACTGACAGATCATCTGATTTTTCACATGATGTAAATCCCATTAATACTACAGCCAGTATCAAACCAGCTACAATCATACTCTTTTTCAAAATTTTTATAATTTTTACTTATTGGTTAATAATTTATTACATAACTAAAATTCAAGCGTTTCCCTCGTCTCTCCACATCTCAGCATGGCCTCCCCGAAATAGGGATTCTCAATCTCCTTTTTATTGCTGAACCAATAGGCCCCCTCATCACCATTGGCCATGGGGCAATACTGATAGTAAACCGTGCCATGATGCAATCCAAAAATATTCAGGGAATTATATAATTCGTTGTTTAATGCTGCAAAAGCCAATCGTTGTGATTCAATATCACTGGCATCAGAGATGATATCAATAGAATGCTGTAATGACTCAAATTGCTTCATCCATACCATATGTGCCTCACCCTCCAGGAGTCCCATATCTACCCTGTCAAGATCAGATCTGAGTTTTTTAATATGCTTCCTTACTTCCCCTGCATCTGATGCAACAAATGCATCTTTCATTGGAATATAAGAATCATACACCCTTTGCAGCTGCTCCTTAAAGTCATCACTAACATGCACTACCTCATTATTTTCCTGAGGTGTTTGGTGGGCAGAATGATCCTCTTCAGTTAGGGCGGCCATACCACCATGATCGTGCCCCGTTGAAACACGGCCCCCCTGCGGATTCATCATGCTTGGTTTCCCTTCCAACTGAGCCGCAGCATCAATTTTGAATACACCATTTACAGCTATTTGCTCGCCCTCCGACAATCCGTTGACCACCACGTAGAAGTTTCCTGCCTTCGGACCTAAAGTGATTTCACGGTATAAAAATGACGGTAACTCCCTGTCTGGCACTTTAACATAAACCACCGCCCTTTTCCCTGTCCAGAGGATGGAGGATTTTGGAATGAGAAGTTCATTGGAATTCTCAGCCATGGTGGAATGAAGCTCTCCACTGACAAACATTTCAGGTTTGAATTGAAGCCCGTGATTTGGCAACTCAATCCGCACCTTTGTAACCCTTGTTCCCGGGTTGATAAACGGATCGATGTAAGTGATCCTTCCCTCAAAGGGTTTGCCCGGAAGTGCTTGAACAGTCAGCACAACATGGTCTCCTTTCCTGATCCAGGGTAAGTCGCTTTCATAGGCATCCAACATCACCCAGACTTTTGACAGGTCTGTTACCCTGAACAATGCCGATCCTTCTTTAACATAATCGCCCATGGACACGTGCCGCATCATAACAGTACCGGAAATGGGTGAAAGCACATTAAAAAACAGTTGTGGTTCGCCCTCTTCCTCTATGGCTGCAATCTGGTCATCGGTCAGGTCCCAGAGTTTTAACTTTGCTGTTGCTGCAGCATACATTGAAGGGCGATTTTCCCTGAATGTACCGGCTTCCAGCAGTTCACGCTGGGCCGTTACCAGGTCGGGAGAATAAATGGTTGCCAGCTTTTCACCTTTTCGTACATGCTGACCGGTGAAATTCACATATAACTTCTCAATCCTGCCGCCGAAACGCGCTGTGAGTTCCGCAATGTTTCGTTCATCGGCCTGCACCTTCCCCTGCAGGTAAACAGTTTTTTGAGGTACTCCTCTGATCACAGTCATGGTTTGAATGTCCGCCAGTTTCGCTGCGGATTCTGTCATCACCAATTCATTGGGATTAACATCATCACCCGCAAACTGCATGGATACCAATGGAACAAGATCCATGGCACAGATCGGGCATTGACCCGGTTTATCCTGCTTGATCTGGGGATGCATAGAGCAGGTCCAGGTGGTTGCATCCTCTGCCGAATGATCATGTCCTTCATGTCCCTCGATTTGATTCTCAGCAGGAACCACTTCTTTCGATGGGTGGAAAAGCAGCCAACCGAGAAAGAGTCCCACAATGAATACCCCGCCGACTAATTTGTAATTTTCTATAATAATTCTGATGCTGTTTTTCATGATTATTTTCCCATTAAATAGTTGATGAATGAAATGTCTGCTTGCTTATCGGATCTCGCTTTTTCCAGTTCAAGCCCATATTTGAGCAACCGGCGCTCCATCCTGAGAATTTCTTCAAAGTTTTTATTGCCTGTTGCGTATTCTGTTTCAAGCAATTTCAGGGATAGATTGGCAAGTTCCAGCTGTGAAATATATAAGAGGATCCTTCTACCCGCATCCTGGTAATCTGTCCAGATACTTTCCAATAATGTTTCAAGAAGATTCATTTTGTCAGTTTTTTCAAAATCCTTGGCTTCCTGAAGATATACTGCCTCATTCACCATGGCCCTGTACTTGTTCCGGTAAAGCGGAATCCTTAAACCAACCATGGGAAACACAAATGCATCGGTACCTGCCAGGTTATTCGTTCCCTCTCCGATGAAGGTATAATCAAGCCCTATTGCGAAATCAGGTTTACCAAGTTTACCGGCCAACTCCTTTCGATAAATGAGTGCCTCTCGCTGCAATGAAAGGGTCAATATCTGGTGGTTGTTGCTGTGAATCGAGTCCAGTACCTGCTCTTTTTCAAGTTCAATGTCATTGGTCCACAGGATACCGGGGGTTATTACCTGTTGATCCCTGTCAATATTCAGAAGGCTATTAAACATGACCTCCAGTACATTTTGTTTGTCAACCAGCAGGGCCAGTTGATTCTCAAGGTCTCCGATTTCCATTTCTATCCGGTACTGATCAACAGCAGATACCATTCCTGCCTCTACCTTAATCGTGGCCAGCTTCCGGAAGGCATCCAGGATGATTAGATTCTCCCTTGTTATTTCAATGGCTCTCCGATTAAAATAGATATTATAGTAGGTTGATCTGACCTCGTTGAATAGTTTCGATTTTGCCTCCAGGAAAATTTCATACTTAGCTTTTGCGGATTGTACAGCCACATTCTCTTTCGCTTTCAGTGTTCCAAACCAGGGAAACATTTGAGTAGCCGACATCCTGAACTGTTGCGGGCCCACCCTTGTTTCAACCGGACTTATGAAATAAGCAAAAGCAACCTGTGGATCGGGAAGGGTTTTTACCTGTGGAGCTACTTCCAGGGCAGCCATGTACTCATTAAATTTTGCGATGAGTCCCGGATTATTTTCTGCCGCCGTATGCAAATAGTTCTCAAGTTCTTGCTGAGCTGAAACCATTGAAGAAATCAGCAAAAAAAACAAACCAATAAAAAATCTGTATCTCTTCATGATCTTATGCGTTTTGTATTTTCAACCCTCGTTTTAATCTGCCTTCCTGCCACATACTATACAGCACGGGTACAACGAACATGGTCAATACCTCAATGGTCATTCCACCAAACAATGGTATTGCCATCGGAACCATAATATCTGAGCCCTTCCCCGTTGAAGTAAGCACCGGAAGTAGTGCAATAATGGTAGTAGCAGTGGTCATCACAGCCGGTCGTACTCTTTTTGATCCGGCCTCAAGGATCACCTCGCGGAGCTCTTTAACCGATTCCGGCTTATTTTTTTTACCATTAATTGTTTTATGTATGTACTGATGAGCACCCCATCATCGGTGGCTACTCCGAACAGGGCAATAAAGCCAACCCAGACGGCCACACTAAGATTTATTGTGTGTACCTGGAACATGTCCCTCAGGCCGATTCCCCCTAGGCTTCCATTCAAAAACCAGGGTTGTCCGTAGAGCCATAACATGATAAATCCTCCCGAAATGGCAACTATAATTCCAGTAAAAATCAGCGAAGTAGAGGCCACCGACTTAAACTGGAAATAGAGGATCAGGAAGATGAGGATCAGTGAAATTGGTACAACTATCAGAAGTCGTTTGGTGGCACGGATCTGATTTTCATAATTCCCCGTAAATACATAGCTAACACCCGCTGGTAACTCAAAATCTCCCGATTCTATCAGTCCGTTCAGATAGTCCTGGGCATTTTCAACCACATCCACTTCAGCATATCCCTCTTTTTTGTCAAATATGACATAGGCAACCAGGAAGGTGTTTTCACTTTTTATCATCTGCGGACCGCGCACGTAATTGATCGTGATCAACTCTCCGAGAGGCACCTGGGCTCCTGCAGGAGTCGGAACGAGTATTGTTTTCAAATCTTCCGGATTATCCCTGAATTCGCGCGCATACCGCATGCGCACCGGGAAACGCTCCCTGCCTTCCACTGTGGTGGTTAGTTTCATTCCACCAACAGCACCGCTTATAATGGTTTGCAGATTTCTGACACTAAGGCCATACCGTGCTATGGCGTCCCTGTCGATTTCCATTTCCAGGTATGGTTTCCCCACTACGCGGTCAGCAAATACCGACATGGGTGAAACACCCTCCACACGTTTCAGATGCTGTTCAAGTTCCAGTCCAACACTTTCAATCGACTCAAGGTCCGGACCATAAACTTTTATTCCCATCGGCGCCCGCATTCCTGTCTGCAGCATAACCAGCCTTGTGGCAATTGGTTGTAACTTTGGTGCAGATGTCAGACCCGGTATGGTGGCCTGCTTAATAATCTCATCCCAAATATCATTGGGAGATTTGATCTCGTCCCTCCACTGACGGAAATATTTACCATTTTTATCTTCAATAAGTGTTTCCGGTTCAATAAGCCGGAAACCCTCAACACTTGCATCATAAGTAGTGCCATCTGTCAATTCAAAAGCACCCTCTTTATCTACTCTAAATCGCATGCGGTGCCCCTTCTCATTGAGTATGTACTCAGGTTTGTAGTTGATCAAAATCTCGTACATGGATGTGGGTGCAGGATCAAGGGCTGAGTTTACGCGCCCCCATTTGCCTACCACATTCTCAACCTCCGGAATGGCATTTACCCGCTTATCCAGAATTCTGATCACTTCCAGGTTCTCCTGGATCCCGGAGTGCGGCATGGTAGTTGGCATGAGCAGAAATGAACCCTCATCAAGGGAAGGCATAAATTCCTTTCCCATACCTGGCAAGGAAGCATCAAGGCTTTGATAAACTCCTGCTTTCTTCACAAATTCAGGCATAAATCCAAAAATCTTGTTGAATCCCAGCCAGGATGTTATCCCAAACAGAACAATGAATACCGGAGCTGCCAGGAACTTCCATTTATTGTTTAACGCCCATCTTAATATTACCGGATAGAAAAACACCACCGCCGAGAGCACCCCTAAGACTGTAGCTACAATAGCGATAACAAATAATAAATTAGTAAATAATGAGTTTTGAGCACCCAGTGGCATCCAGGCTTTTGTAAGGAAGAAAATAATAATTATCCCTGTAATGACAATATTAAAGATGTTGACCCAGGACTTTTTTGCCTCCGGCCATTTATCGGCAAAGAAAGCATTCAACCCGTAAGCCGTAAGTGCAAGGGCAACATAATACCCTGTTGTAAATGATATAACCACCCCGGCAATTGCCACCACAAGATTCAATGTTTTTTTATACCGTTTCTTATCGAATCTGATGGAAAAAACCATGTGGGCCAGGGTTGGAATAATGATCAGTCCGATGATCAAAGCCGCAAGCATCGTAAAGGTCTTTGTGTAGGCAAGAGGTTTAAACAATTTTCCTTCCGCAGCCTCCAAGGCAAATACAGGTAAAAAGCTGACAATTGTTGTTGTTACTGCTGTTACAACTGCTCCTGCCACCTCTACAGTAGCATTGTACACTACATTGAGCAGCTTTTTTCCCCGGGCAGCAATATTCTCCGGCATTTCCAGGTGCCGGATTATGTTTTCGGTGAAAACTACCCCCACATCTATCATTACACCAATTGAAATGGCTATGCCTGAAAGTGCTACAATATTTGCATCAACCCCAAACTGCCGCATGGCAATAAACGAAATCAATACCCCGATTGGCAACAGACTTGAAATCAGGAATGAGGCCCTCAGGTTAAGTACCAGAACAATAACCACAAGGATGCTGATCAGTAATTCAAGGGATATGGCTTGTTCCAGCGTACCGAGGGTTTCTTTGATCAGCCCTGTCCGGTCATAAAACGGTATGATTGTTACTTTTGAAACAGTCCCATCCTCAAGTGTTTTTGAAGGCAGGCCGGGAGCAATTTCCTCTATTTTGGCTTTTACATTATCGATGGTGTGCAGCGGATTGGAACCATAACGTGCAACCACTACGCCTCCAACCGCTTCAGATCCACCTTTATCCAATCCTCCCCGACGTGTTGCGGGTCCATAATGCACGTTGGCCACATCTTTCAACCGGATGGGGACATTCTCCCTGACAGCAACCACGCTTTTTTCAAGGTCTTCAATATCTTTGATATAACCAAGCGCACGTACCAGGTATTCAACACGGTTAAATTCAATGGTGCGCGCCCCAATGTCCAGGTTGCTGTTTTTAACCGCAGCCATGATCTGAGACACATTTACCCCATGGGCCTTCATGGCATGAGGGTCAATATCCACCTGGTACTCTTTTATAAACCCTCCGATGGACGCCACTTCGGCCACCCCTTTAGCGGCGGTTAATGCATACCGGACATGGTAATCCTGGATGGTACGCAACTCATGGGGATCCCATCCTCCAGCAGGATTACCATCTTTATCCCTGCCCTCCAGGGTATACCAATAGATCTGACCCAGGGCAGTAGCATCGGGACCCAGGGCAGGGGTTACATCCTCGGGGAGTGTTCCGGGTGGCAGTGAGTTTAGTTTCTCTAAAATGCGGGTCCGGCTCCAGTAGAATTCAATGTCATCTTCGAAGATGATGTAGATACTGGACAACCCGAATATGGAGTTGCTCCGGATGGTTTTTATGCCTGGCAGGCCCAGCAAAGAGGTGGTGAGGGGATATGAAATTTGATCCTCAATATCCTGAGGTGACCGGCCAGGCCACTCCGTATATACAATTTGCTGATTTTCTCCAATGTCGGGTATGGCATCAACCGGTACCGGATCTCTCGGAAATATCCCTGTTTCCCAGTCAAACGGTGCTGTGACAATACCCCAACCGATAAATATCAGCAGCATCAGAAGGGTTACCAGTCTGTTCTCCAGGAAGAACCTGATTATCTTATTCAACATGATGTAATTAATTAGGCCTTATGGACCAATGAAAAAAAATGAATTGCTGTTTCTCGGAAATAAAACATTGACACATCACACTGTTATGTTGTGTCCAAGATAATCCCGAAAAAACGCTAAATCAAAAAAGACTGGATTTGAGAAAGAACCACCTCTTGAACAGGTGGTGGTTTTTTGCGCCAGGGAGCTTCTTTTTCGACAAGATTGTCGGGACCCTGAAAACTATTAAGTATTGTAGCTGTAAGCAGCAGATCAATGTTGTGGGTATTCTCAAAATCGAAAGTGACAGACGACACAACGTAATCATCTGTTGATCCCACCTGGAGAGACTCATCAACATAGTGGCTCATGTTGCTATCACCGTTTTCAAGGCCCGGTCCTTCATCACCTGTATCGCAACAACTGTGAGCAGGAGAGAAGACAGCAAGATCTATTAATTGATCATGGCAATAGTGCATATTGATCGTAAATCCTACCATTGAAACAAGGATCAAATTTGCAATTACGATATGTACAATCTTTTTAATCATGCTTGAGATTTCTCCGCAGGTACAAAGAAAACAAATAAATCAATTAAATAGTTTATATGATTATGGAAAATAGTTATATAATTTTTAAGAACTCAATGACAGGCAACTCCATGCTTTTGCAATTTATAATAGTTGTAGGGCAGCGGCAGCAGGAACCCGGCAATCATTGCCGGAATCAGAGCAAGCCAGTATCCGGATGTATTAAAAGATGCTTTTCCGCCTGTAATCATAAAATCGGTTGTATTCATGGCGATTTCCATACCTACCATTGAAATGAAAGACATAGACAAGGCGGTTTTAAGTGCGAGCGACCAGTTGAATTTCTCCCGTAACCTTAAAATTGTTGACTCCAGTGCTACTGATGTCATTAATCCTGCAATGATCGCCAGAATCATTTGCAGGTACATAGGGGTGTTCGGATAGTATGCCTGCAGGAAGAGGATCATCCCAAAATCACCAATAGAACAACCGATCAAGCAATTCAACGTATTAAATGATGCTCTTTTCCAGTTCATTCTGTTTTTCCAGAACGCATTGTTCGGCAACTTAACCTCTGGGAAATGGAGTGTCTGGTTACTTCCTGCCAGTTCGGCCTGGTACCCGGCCCCCAGGAATTTTGAGATCAATACTCCAGTATCTAAATGATGACCCTTTATGGTAACAAGCTTATCAGGGTGATCGAGATCTATGTTGAACTCCTGAATAGAAGAATCACCTTCTAATATGGGTTCAACCTTACTTACACAACTGTTGCAGTGTAGATCTGTCTTTAATGTTATTGCTTCCATCATGCAGTTAATTTTATACTACAAAAATCGGAAACAATAAGGTTTACGCTGTTATATAATTATTGATAAGGTTTATAAGGTTTTTGGGCCCTGGTCCTGTCAATCATAGGTTAGACCTTATCAAGAGGGTTCCGCCTGCTATTTTTAATCTTCTTGAAATGAGAAGGGGTTAATCCGGTAATTTTCTTGAATTGGTTTGATAAATGCTGAACACTGCTGTAGCCAAGCTGGAAGGATATTTCGTTCAATGATAGTTCATCATAAACCAATAGTTCTTTTACCTTTTCAATTTTCTGATGGATCAGGTATTTTTCAATGGTTATTCCTTCCACGGAGGAGAATAAATTACTTAAATATGAATAGTCATGATCTAATTCCCCCGCCAGAAAATCGGAAAGATTTATATGTTCCGGCTTCTCCCGATCGTAATGAATAAATTCGATGATCAGGGTTTTAATTCTGTTGATGATCTTACTTTTCCGGTCATCGATTAGTTCAAACCCATTGCCTGTTAACACCTGTCGGATCTGTTCAAGGTTGCCCTTTGTCAATTCTTCATTAATCTTCACCTCCCCCAGTTCAATTGCTTTAATGGTATATCCAAGACCGGATAGTTCATCCCGCACTACCTTTATGCACCTGTTGCACACCATGTTTTTAATATGGAGAATGGTGGAAGACATCTTTACAAAGATACAAATCTATTCATCAGCCTTCATTTGCTTTAAACCCTGTATTTCATATTATTGAATACAAATAAAGAATCGCTTTTAAAGCTATTCGGAGATTCTTTGTATTTGACTCTACATGAATCGCCAGCAATTATGAGAAAATTCACTCATCTGCAATGGATTACCGTGATGGTTTTATTTGCAATTTTCTTCATTGGATGTAGAAAAGTGCCCAGTGCTTCATTTACAGCCGATAAAACTACTTTAATCGAAGGAGAGTCGGTTCAATTCAGCGACCTGTCAACAAATGATCCAACCATATGGGCATGGACATTTATTGGAGGAACTCCGGCCTCATCCGGAACATTTGCCAATGTGGCTAATAAGCAAAACATACTCGACATATTGAACCTATACGACCAGGTAGATGAAAACCTCAGACGCCATGATCCTCGGTATCCTACTGCAGATCATTTACGTTCCGTTACATGGGATGGCAGTTCCGGGAATTGGGGTAAGCCTGCAAACGAAATCCTCGGTGAAGGGAAGGATAGTGAAGCCTCAGAGGCCATTATAAAGGTCGTAGATCAATCCGATCCTCGTCCGATTTGGATTTGCGTTTGGGGAGGTCCGCAAGAAGTAGCGCAAGCAATTTGGAAGGTGCAGCATACCCGTAGCGCTGAAGAGTTGGAGATATTTCTGAGTAAGCTGCGCATTTTCATGATTGGGTTAGGGGATAAGCCAGGACAAGACGGCTCGGGACAATGGTTAATTGACAATTTCATGAATTTGTTCATGATCATTTCACAGGAGACGTATCATGGGATGTTTGCCCAGCATTCTCCTATCGGAAACCTGGAGTGGCTCAATGCCAATATTCGGGAAGGACATGGTCCTTTGGGTGCAGTGTACCCATCAAGCGGGTTTGATCCAAATAATCCTGGACAGCAGGAAGGTGATACGCCGTCATTTTTATACCTGGTTAGTGCAGCTCGTGGAATGAATGATCCTGAGAGACCCGACCAGGAAAGCTGGGGCGGTCAATACAAGCAACGAGACCCCGATAAGAATCATTGGTTTGATGGTCCCGGAGCAGAGAGTGTCTCAAAATGGCTTCCAGAAATTCAAGAGGATTTCGCCATTCGGGCTGACTGGATGCGACAATAGCTACAAGAGTATACCCGTTTCGTAAAATTTGAAATGATTAATTAAGAAGCCTTTATAACTATTGTTCCAAAATCCCTTTGTTTGTTGATTTATAAACAATTACAATCGACACTTTCACTTTGTTGAATTTGTTGAATTTTCTAACTACCTCATTATCAACAACACTTTAATTAATCCGTCTTACATTCTG
>SDBV01000906.1_pt1 | contig 43232 bp, 33 predicted proteins | sample 2277081 | NCBI WGS metagenome assembly SDBV01 (sample SAMN10402039, study PRJNA504765) | marine sediment metagenome | isolation source: marine sediment core GS10_PC15, 223 cmbsf | place: Arctic Ocean: Southern Knipovich Ridge | collected 2010
GTCATCCCGCGGCTTGACCGCGGGATCCATAACGCACTCCGTGAGTTGGCGCGCAAAACGCGCCTGGATTCCGGCTTTCGCCACAATGACGGGCGAGTAGTTACTCGAATAAAACAGTAACTTCAGGAAAAGTTTAGATCGTGCTCTTAGAGCCCTAGCGTCTCTGCTCTAGCAACTCAAGCGCAGGAGGACGGGGTCTCCGGGCGAGCCATTGCAGAGCACAGGCGCTAGGGTTCCAAGAGCACGATCTAAACTTTTTCTGAAGTGACATAAACACTGGAGAACCTATTATGCGAATGGACAAATTTACGAATACCTTTCAAGTGGCACTAGCCGATGCGCAATCTTTAGCGGTGGGCCATGATAATCAATTTATTGAGCCCATCCATGTGATGAAAGCCATGCTGAATCAGGAGCAAGGCACAGTTCATCCCTTGTTGGCGCAATCACGAGTGGATATGGCCCTTTTAATTGATGAATTAGATAAAGCGATTGATCGCTTGCCACAAGTTGAAGGTACTCCGGGTGAAGTGCATATTTCAAATGAATTAAGTCGCTTACTGAACATCACCGATAAACTCGCACAGAAAAATAAAGATCAGTTTATTTCTTCAGAATTATTTGTGATGGCTGCATTAGAAGATAAGGGAGCACTGGGCGATATTTTACGCAAATCTAAAGCGGATAAAAAGGTGATTGAAAAAAACATTCAAAACATCCGTGGTGGGCAAAAGGTTGAAGATGCTGGTGCTGAGCAAAAACGCCAAGCATTAAAAAAATATACGATTGATCTCACCGAACGAGCAGAGCTTGGAAAATTAGATCCAGTGATTGGTCGTGATGAGGAAATTCGTCGCACGATTCAAGTGTTGCAGCGGCGTACTAAAAATAATCCAGTATTAATTGGTGAGCCGGGAGTTGGAAAAACCGCCATTGTGGAAGGGCTTGCGCAACGCATTGTGAATGGTGAAGTGCCGGATGGTATTCGAAGCAAACGACTTTTAGCGCTGGATATGGGGTCGCTGATTGCCGGTGCTAAATTTCGTGGCGAGTTTGAAGAGCGACTCAAAGCGGTATTAAATGATTTGGCCAAACAAGAAGGCCAGATTATTTTATTTATCGATGAATTACATACCATGGTCGGTGCAGGAGCAGCAGAGGGGGCGATGGATGCAAGTAATATGTTAAAACCCGCATTGGCACGTGGTGAATTACATTGTGTCGGCGCAACCACATTAGATGAATACCGAAAATATATTGAAAAAGATGCAGCACTGGAGCGACGTTTTCAAAAAGTCTTAATCGATGAGCCCAGCGATGAAGATACGATTGCGATTTTACGCGGATTAAAAGAGCGCTATGAGGTTCACCATGGTGTTGAAATCACAGATCCGGCCATTATTGCAGCCACCAAATTATCCCAACGCTATATTACCGACCGCAATTTACCGGATAAAGCGATTGATTTAGTCGATGAAGCCGCAAGCCAAATTAGGATGGAGATGGATTCTAAACCCGTTGACTTAGATCGTCTAGAGCGGCGTTTAATTCAATTAAAAATAGAGCGCGAAGCCTTGAAAAAAGAGAAAGACGAGGCTTCAAAGAAGCGCCTTAGTGATTTACAAAAAGAGATTAAAACTTTAGAAAAAGAATACTCTGATTTAGAAGAAATTTGGAAAGCAGAAAAAGCAAGCCTTCAAGGCACTCAACAAATCAAAGAAGAATTAGAGCAAGCCCGCATCGAGTTGGAAGCGGCAGGGCGCGTACAAGATTTAGCACGCATGTCAGAACTTCAATACGGAAAAATTCCGACTTTAGAAAAACAATTAGCGGAAGTTGCCGAACTCGAAAAAAAGCCTCAGAAAAAACAATTGCTCAGAAATAAAGTGACTGAAGAAGAAATTGCAGAAGTCGTTTCGAAATGGACTCGTATCCCGGTTTCGAAAATGCTAGAAGGCGAGCGGGAAAAATTGTTGCGCATGGAAGAGGCCTTGCATGAACGAGTGATTGGCCAAGATGAGGCAGTAACTGCGGTATCCAATGCGATTCGTCGTTCTCGTGCAGGATTGTCCGATCCAAATCGCCCCATCGGTTCTTTTTTATTTTTAGGGCCAACGGGTGTCGGTAAAACAGAACTGTGTAAAGCGCTAGCGGCTTTTATGTTTGATACTGAAGAAGCGATGGTGCGCATTGATATGTCTGAATTTATGGAAAAACATTCCGTCGCGAGACTGATTGGTGCTCCACCGGGATATGTGGGTTATGAAGAAGGTGGTTATTTAACTGAGGCCGTGCGCCGCAGACCGTATTCTGTGATTTTATTAGATGAAGTTGAAAAAGCGCATGCCGATGTGTTTAATATTTTATTACAAGTGTTAGATGATGGTCGTCTAACGGATGGCCAAGGCCGTACTGTAGATTTTCGCAATACCGTTGTCGTGATGACTTCGAATTTAGGTTCAGAACTCATTCAGCAAATGGTGGGTGAGGGTTACGAAAAAATGAAACAGGCGGTGATGGAAGTGGTGATACAGCATTTTCGTCCAGAATTTTTAAATCGTATTGATGAGAGTGTTGTATTTCATTCATTGGGTGAAGCGCAAATCCGAAGTATTGCAGAAATTCAATTTCAAAATATTCAAGAGCGTTTGAAAGATAAAAATTATACGATTGAGCTCGGCGATGGTGCTTTGGATTTTATTGCTCAAGTAGGCTATGACCCCGTTTATGGTGCAAGACCTTTAAAACGGGCTTTTCAGCAGAGGCTAGAAAACCCACTTGCGCAAGCTATTTTAGCGGGGGAATTTATTCCGGGTAGTAAAATTGTGGTTTCACGCAAGGGAGATCAGTTGGATTTTCAGCAGTCAAAGAGTTAGTTAATAAATTAGTGGCGATCTGTTATCCCTGCGAAAGCGGGTTTCACCATCATCCTGCCGACGTCCCCGTCATCCCCGCGAAAGCGGGGATCCAGTCTCTATTAAAAAATAATATTGTTAGCTCTTAACGCGGCTACTGTGAAAAAAGTAGCAGAAAATTCATGTAATAATCAAAATATTGTTATTTTTTTTGCAAATAACTGGATCCCCGCTTTCGCGGGGATGACGTGGAGGCCGGTAGGATGACATCAAATCGCCTATGCGCAAAATCAGGAATGACGGCGAGATCTGCTTTAACGAGAACAACGTGCCACTTTTAGTATATAATAAATTTCCTTCGATTTATTATTGCATCTGAAGATTGATTATTAGATTAGCGGATTGTCATGATATGGACTAAAGTCATTATTGAATTTGTACTCGGCTGCGGCCTTTTGTGGTGGGGTGCGAATCGTTTTATTAGCTCATCTATAGTCATCTCTCGAAAACTAGGGCTGCCGACGTTGATTGTTGGCATGGTCTTTGTTGGTTTTGGAACCTCATTTCCAGAGTTAGTCGTCTCCGCTGTGGCCGCCTTTCAAGGCAATCCAGACATTGCGATTGGTAATGCAGTGGGCTCTAATATCACCAACATCGGTTTAGTGGTTGGTTTAACCGCATTAATTGCGCCATTGTCGATTCATTCGCGTTTGCTCAAACGGGAATTTCCGGTTTTATTGATTATTTCCGTTGCGGTGGGTCTATTGTTGTTAACGGGTTATTTGTCACGTTTGAGTGGCGTTATTTTGTTTGTGCTATTAATTTTATATTTTTGTTGGATTTTCCTTGTAACCCGAAGACGCCCTGGCACAGAAGATGCATTAACAGCAGAGTTTCAACAAGAAATGCCTGCGCAAATGAAAATATCAACGGCAATTGTGTGGTGGATTATTGGTTTGGGACTGCTGTTTGTGAGTTCGGAGTTATTGGTCAATGCAGCTATAGCTGTTGCAGAATGGTTTAAAGTGAGTGACTTGGTGATTGGATTAACTATCGTGGCCTTCGGGACTTCTCTGCCTGAACTTGCCATTACCATCGTCAGTGCGCTACGCAAAGAATATGATATCGCGATCGGCAATGTGGTTGGCTCTAATATTTTTAATTTACTCGCTGTGTTGCTCATGCCGGCATTAATCTCACCAGGCCGATTGCCTGCTTCATTAATACGCCGGGATTATCCGATTATGTTGATATTTACCGTGGCATTATGGGCATTTGCATTCAGTGCGCCGCATAAAGGACGACTCAGCCGTTTGAGTTCTGCGATTCTACTGATTGGATATATCAGCTACATTCTCTTTCTAATCTACCAATCATAACGGTGGCAGAACTATCGCAACCTGCCTAATGTGCTCTTTCTACAAAAGGGCAAGCTGAAGCATCATTGATTTTGTCATACCAAAGACCCTCTGCGAAACAATAATAACCGTAACCCGCTGCTTTCCATTGATTATTGTTCTCGGATTTAGGCTTAGCAGTCCATGTGTTATTTGAAAGAACTGCAACCATTGCACCATTGGTATCTTGAGAAGTTACAGCATAATTACAATTAGCAGATGATGCGTAAGACTGTGCAGCAGAAAATCGCATGGTATATTCACCTGGCTTAAATTTAACACCATTCGTGCTCGTAGCCGAGACAGCCCAGCCACTTGGCAAAGGCGAACAAGATGTTATGTTATTTTGTGAATTGACCTGACAAAGAATTTTTTGTGGACAATACAAAGTATTCCCTAATGCAGAAAATGACATCGCCATTCCTAAAAATGCGGTCAGCTTCAGCGTAATGTTTTTAGATAGTAGTACCAATTTCCTAACTCCCTTTATTTTTAAGTGAATGTGTTTAGATGTGTAATCTCGATGAGTACTCTAAAGCATACCGCACTCCTTGACAAGCTTTGTTAACGGTGTCGCTCAAGGACAGTTTTGGATAAATTTTATTAATATCAATAGGTTGCAAATCTGAAATCGAAAATATCTTCTTATCATCAGAGATGGTTGTTTGGTAGATTTCTTAACTAGGATCAAAGCATTGTCCGTGCTATTGCTGAGGGGGGCCTCCCAAAGTCGTGAGTAAATGCTTGCTTAAGAAAGTAAAATCTAGGATCATTAATAGCTTAGCATGCTTATTTGAAGCAGGTAGTCGGTAGGTAAGAGTGATTTAATGAAAACATCATCTCGAAAAGCTTTAGGGCTGTGGACTTTAATTGCCCTAGTGGTCGGTAATATGGTGGGTTCTGGAATCTTTCTATTACCCTCTGCGCTTGCGAGTGTTGGATCGATCAGTCTAATCGCCTGGATTATCACCGTAGTGGGAGCAATGTGTATTGCGCTCGTATTTGCGAGATTAGGTCGCGCATTTCCTAAAATTGGAGGACCTTATGCCTATTGCCGCGAAGGTTTTGGTGATTTTGTTGGCTTTCAGGTGGCTTATAATTATTGGATTTATACTTGGGTGGGTAATGCAGCTATTGCCATTGCACTAACGGGATATATTAGTTTTTTCATTCCAGAAATAGCGACCAACCATCTCCTTGCTTTTTTTGTAGCAGCCGGCATGGTGTGGTTATTAACGCTGGTTAACATTCTTGGTGTTCGAAAAGCTGGGATTGTGCAGGTATTATCGGTGTTTTTAAAAATTATACCGCTGATTATTATTGCTTCTTTGGGCTTGTTTTTTTTACATCCAGAGCATTTAACATCGGGATTTAATGTCACGCATCAATCGACATTTACAGCGCTATCCAGTGCTGTTGCATTAACATTATGGTCATTTACGGGTGTTGAGTCAGCCACAATACCTGCTGATGATATTGAAAATCCCAGACGTAATATACCTCGTGCCACTATTATTGGGACCGTGATTTCGGCATTACTTTATATTTTTGGCACCATTGCGGTGATGGGTGTCATACCGATGCATACATTAGCTCAAAGCAACGCACCTTTTGCTGATGCGGCGCGGGTGATGTTTGGCTCTATCGGTGCGATTGTCATTGCAATTGCAGCAATTATTTCTTCGTTTGGAGCGCTCAATGGATGGATTTTGTTGCAAGGTCAAGTGCCACTGGCTGCAGCTAAAGATAATCTTTTTCCAAAGTCATTTGCCAAACTCACTAAACATGGCACGCCGATTGTTGGGCTAATTGCTGCTAGCACGCTGATTACAATTTTGCTATATCTAGGTTATAACCAAAGTTTGGTGCAAGAGTTTACTACGATTATTTTGCTGGCAACGGTTACTATTTTGATTATTTATTTATTTACATGCATGGCCGAGCTGATTCTATTCATACAGCAGCCGGAAAAATTTAGCAAACTCAATTTAACTAAGGCGAGCATTGTTACTATCGTTGCCACGGGATATATCCTTTGGGCTATTATTGGTGCAGGTAAAAACATTGTTTTTTATGGTGCATTATTGTTCTTTAGCAGCGTACCGGTTTATGTGTGGGTGCGTTATAGAAATCGAGCGTCTCAAGCATCACATCAGGCGTGAAAGCTTTATTTTGTAGACTTAGTTAATAACTATTCGTTATGCATATATCGAATTTATTATACGTTCCATTCAGACATGGTTATTATATTACTTCACGCAGGCGATAAATCAAGCCAGAAAAAAGATATAAAAATTGCTCGACAAAGGCAAAGGAAATTAGAAAAATAATGAGGTGTGGGACATGAAAACGAAAAAGTTTAAAGACTATTTAAAAAAACGATTAGATAAAGACGCAATTACTGAGATTGAGCAACAGGCAAAACTTGAATATATGGCTCCTCGTCATCCTCCGCGAAAGCGGGGGATCCAGAGTTCGTTTGATTTAACCTGATTTAATGTCAATATTAGACTGTAGCATTTCACTTGCCCCCTAAAAATCATTTGCTATATTATGTTTTTCTGGATCCCCCGCTTTCGCGGAGGATGACGGAATACGTTGCGTGGAATCATAAACTATATCGTAACGACTCGCCCGTCATTGTGGCGAAAGCCGGAATCCAGGCGCGTTATGGATCCCGCGGTCAAGCCGCGGGATGACGAGGTAAGCCGCGGGATGACGAGGTGTGAGCAGTTACACTATATCCAGTACTTAAGATACAACACCAACCGCCCCATAATGCGTTGGCGCCATGGGCGGTGGGTTTTCCAGCTTTCTAAAGAGACTTCATTGGAATTTTTCAGATCATTTAAAAATAGAGTTTCGAGATTTTTTTTGGATTCAGGAGTGGTGACGTTCACATCAACTTCTAAATCATGAAGCAAGCTGCGGTGATTCAGATTACTGGAGCCCAGCAAAACCCAATTATCGATGATCAGCATTTTGGCATGTAAAATGCTGGGTAAATATTCAAATATCCTAACCCCAGATTTAAGCAGACTAAAATAAAACGTTGAAGATGCCCAAGGCATCATCATCACGTCTGATTTTCCAGGCAAGAGCACGCGAACATCGATGCCGCGCGATGCAGATTCTTTTAATTTTCGTAATAAAAAATTATCGGGAACGAAATAAGCATTGGTAATCCAAATGCGTTGTGTACATCGATCGATTTTTCGTAATAGGTTTTTATATAAAATACGACGGCGGTGGCGGGTATGGTTTAAGCGAATGACAGGGTCTTTTCGGATATGCTTGAAGATTTTTCGAATACGCTCCTTAATGGTGCGATGTGTCCATGCCGCTTCAAAGGCTTCTTTTAATTCGGATAAATTAATGTTTGCAAGTTTAATCGAAATATCTCGCCAGTTTTGGCCCCCCTCTGATACTGGCAAATGACAGTTGCTAATGTTAACGCTGCCAATGTAGACGATTTTATCGTCGATCATGCAGACTTTACGATGATTTCGAAAATTAATTTTAAGCAACAAATAAATCCATTTTAATAACACTGGCAGTTTGACCACTGAGTGACTCCAATTCCAAAGATGCCAGGGAAACGGATGAAAGACCCTTGTGCTAGCACCCGCTTGTTCTAATGGTTTGGCAAAGGTGGTGGCCCAAAAGGGTGAGCCAGCGCCGTCAACGAGTACGCGCACACACACACCGCGTTCTGCCGCTCTTGTAAGCGCATCAGCGACTTGCTTACCTAATGTGTCGTTATTGAAAATATAAATTTCTAGATCAATGCTGCGATTTGCTTGATTAATGTCTTTAAGTAATGCATTAAAATGAGCGCTACCCTCTGAGAAAATGATTTCTTTAGGCGTGAGGCTATTCTTCATTCTCGTCTTCACAAATTTTCAAATTATTATTTTTGGCAAAATTTAAGATAGATTCGTAGAGTTTGGGATTGGATTCTGCTAATTTAAGATCGAGCACAACGCATTTATAACCTTCGCGCATACTAGGCTGTAGTAGGGGAGAGTAATGGATGCGTCGCTTACGAAAGGTAGACAAACGCCCACTCATGCGCTCGGCCCAATCACTAGGGCGAAATTTCTCGCCGGTTTCTGTGACGCCTTGGATGATTATTTTTTTGCTTTTATCTGTCATGAAGTTGGTTTTTTAAATGGTTTTTTGACCTAGCCCATACTCGTTGCAATTGAGTATGGTCATTATAGCAGAAATAGAGCTGCTCGCGACCTTGATTTTTGTTAAACTAGCAATCCTCAGTAATAACTTGAAGTGAATAATCATGATGGACGATCCTAAGGCACCTCGTCTGCGGCGAGGCATTTATCTCCTGCCGAATTTATTTACCGTAGCAGCACTATTTGCAGGTTTTTATGCAATTGTCGCGGCGAGTAAAGGGCTATTTGAAACAGCCGCTATTGCGATATTTGTGGCTATGCTCTTAGATGGCCTCGATGGTCGAATTGCTCGGTTGACTCACTCTGAGAGTCGATTTGGCGCTCAGTTTGATAGCTTGTCGGATATGGTTTGCTTTGGAGTGACGCCCGCTTTGGTCATGTATAGTTGGTCGTTGTCTACCATGGGCAAGCCAGGTTGGTTGGCGGCGTTTATTTATGCGGTTTGTACGGCGCTGCGTTTAGCACGGTTTAATTCACAAAGCCAACGTGTCGATAAAAAATATTTCCAAGGATTGCCAACGCCTGCGGCCGCCGGTTTGGTTGCTAGTATTATTTGGGCGAGTGCTCAATATGGGATTTCCGGGCAAAGTTTGTCGCTGTTGATGACTATCGTTGCTTTTGTATTAGGGCTGCTAAAAGTCAGCAGCTTGCGGTATCGCAGTTTTAAAGATGTGAGTTTGAAAGATAAAGTACCGTTTGTCACGATATTAGTGGTGGTACTGATATTTGTATTAATATCCTTTGATCCACCGGATTTATTCCTGGCCGTTTTTTTAATCTACGTCCTCTCTGGCCCAATTGAGACGATGTGGCGGTTGTATAAGCATAGGAAAAGGGCTGAACATTGAGTGTGCAAGGCAAGGGATTGAAAAATCTAGTCACCAATCGTCGTCTCATGGCCGTCCTTTTGCTTTATATTTCTTCTGGACTGCCGCTCGCATTAACCGGGTCAACGCTACAAGCTTGGTATACAGTCGCCGGAGTTAATTTACTCGCCATTGGTGCGCTCACCTTAGTAGGCCAACCCTACACCTATAAAGTATTATGGGCGCCATTACTCGATCGTTTTATGCCGATTAATCTAGGGCGAAGACGCAGTTGGATTTTTATAATGCAATTGTGTTTGGCCATTGGGCTTGTGGTGATGGCATTTTTGCACCCGAAAACTGAACCAGGCCTATTGGCGACTGTCGCTTTGATAGTCGCTTTTTTTTCAGCGACTCAAGACACGGCTATCGATGCTTATCGCACCGATTTATTATCAGTCAATGAGCGAGGTTTGGGTGCTTCGATGGTGGCTATCGGCTATCGACTCGCTGTATTGATGTCTGGAGCATTGGCATTAATATTAGCGGCAGAAATTGGTTGGCGTGCGACTTACCTGATTATGGCCGGTATCATGATCGTTGAGATGTTTATCACATTGTGGGTGCCGCGTGTACAACATGAGTTAAACGCTCCGCGAACGCTCACTAAAGCGGTTATTGAACCTTTGCGTGAATTTCTGTCTCGCAAGAATGCGATTCTCATTCTTGTTTTTATTATTATCTATAAATTAAGCGATGCTTTTGCACTCTCATTAAATACGACTTTTTTACTAAAGCTGGGATTTAGTTTAATTGATGTCGGTTCAATCAGCAAAATTGTTGGGGTAGTGGCAATTTTGTTAGGCAGTTTGATGGGTGGCCTGCTCATACCGCGATTGGGATTGTACCGCGCATTGTTGTATTTTGGTTTTTTGCAGATTGCATCTAATCTGTTGTTTGCACTGTTAGCTATTGTGGGTAAAAGCTTTGCAATAATGGGAAGTTCTATTTTCATAGAATATTTTTGCGGCGGTTTAAGCACGACTGCTTTTGTGGTGTTTTTAACAAGTTTGTGTAATAAGCGTTATACCGCTACTCAATATGCTTTATTCTCGGCATTGACGTCAATAGGGCGAGTATTCGTCGGCCCCGAAGCTGCGCTGATGGTTCAACATATCGGCTGGGTTCAATTTTATCTCTGGACATTTATTTTCGGAATCCCTTCTTTGATGTTATTGATGTGGCTAAAAAATCGAGTGGATTTTAATGCGGAAATTTTGATCACTGTAAAAGAAGTTTAGTTTAAATGTAGCTAAGGGCGGCATATGTGAATTAATGCTGGCTTAATAATTCTAAAATTGACTTGTCGTATGACGCCTTGCTAGAATCTAAAACGATATTCGGCTTAGTAATAAGAATTTTTTATTTAACCAGAGGGAACTAGAGATGCAACAAGAACAAGAACAAGAACAAGCTAAACGAAAAGCTGCACAACTAGCTGCACAACTAGCTACACAAGAAGAGCAACAAAAAGAAGAGCAGCAAGAAGAAGAGCAACAAGAAGAAGAGCAGCAACAAGAAGAAGAGCAGCAACAAGAAGAGCAACAACAAGAAGAGCAACAAGAAGAAGAGCAGCAACAAGAAGAGCAACAACAAGAAGAGCAACAAGAAGAAGAGCAGCAAGAAGAAGAGCAACAAGAAGAAGAGCAGCAAGAAGAAGAGCAACAAGAAGAAGAGCAGCAACAAGAAGAGCAACAAGAAGAAGAGCAGCAACAAGAAGAGCAACAACAAGAAGAGCAACAAGAAGAAGAGCAGCAACAAGAAGAAGAGCAGCAACAAGAAGAAGAGCAACAACAAGAGAAAGCAGAGGAAGAAGAGGAAGAAGAGGAAGAAGAAGAGGAAGAAGAGCAGCAGCAAGAAGAAGAAACTTCGCGTTTTGGATTTGATCTTACTTTTTTTAACGCTCAAAAAAAGGACTATCAGGAAAGCTATAACTTGGTCAAGCTACCGAAACATAGGCAAAGGCTGAATGAAGCCTGTAGAAGTGGAGATCTTGAATCGGCAGTTAAATTTATTGAGAAAGGTGCTGATCCATTAGGAGATAAGAGCGGGATGACACCATTATTGACTGCAATGAAATTATGCCGTCGAAATATAATAGACTTCTCTGTTGGGAAAATAATTGATCCATACAACTTCCGCGAGGGCGGATATGAATGGGGGAATCTGGAGGCTATAAAAGAATTTTTTTCTAAGGATAATATTGCGTTTTCTTCTAAAGAAGACGCTCCATTTTCAGACCTCCTTGCTTTAATTAGTGCAAAAAAAGGAGACGAAACGCAGAAAAGCTATACAACTCTCCTGAAAGAAATATCTCTTGACATGGTGCGATCAGAAGCGAAAGAAGGCAGCGGAAGTGGTAACGAAAATTCACCTAAGGATGATGTTCTAGAGAGAGTACGTATAAACTTGCATGTCAAAAAACCTGCAAGGACTTGGTTCGGATCTAACAAAAATACCGCTCAACCAAAACCATTCTTAACCCTTAATTTTGTTTATAAAAGTGGTAGAGTAGTAAAGGTCGCAGATGAGTCGAACAAAGCGATTGAAAGAGGTTTCTCTGGAGAATACGTTGCAGAAGGAGAGAAGTTATCACCAGGCCAAAGAGTGGCCCGTGATCTTGGGAAGTTCAGGGCAACAGTAGATAATTATTTAAACAAAGATATTCCTAAGTGGATAGGCGCTTTAGAAGCGAAGAAAAACGAGATGGGAGTTGGACTTGTTGGTGGCTATAGCCTGTCCTACTCCTCCGATGAATCATCTTGATTTTGTTGTTTTTCCGATCTAAACTACGATTATTCGTTGGGCTCTAAAGCTGCGCTGATCGTTTTGAATAGGGCCTGAGCGCGGGATCCATAACGCACTGAGTGAGTTGGCGTGCAAAACGCGCCTGGATTCCGGCTTTCGCCACAATGACGGGCGAATAGTTACTCAGAAAGATTAAAGCCACATCTTTTTCAAAAAGAAGTGGCTGAAAAAATGGGGACAGCTCAATTATCTTAAGAAAAAATAATAAACAAGTATATTGCACACCGTTAGTGGAAACCCCAAACGTAAAAACTCCCAGAAACTAAAGACTTTCTGTTTCCTTTTTTCTGCATTTTGAACAATGATCACGTTGCTGGCTGCGCCTAAGATCAATAAATTACCGGCCAACGTACTACCGACTGCCAATGCCAACAACTGTTGAGTAGAAGCGTGTTTTAATAAGGGCAAATAAAGAGCCACCAATGGAACATTGGATATAAGCTGACTGAAACTGAGGCTCACAGCAAATATGGTAGGAATTTTAGCTAATTGTAAATGCGCATCCTTCAGTAACATTTGAAAATAACCTGAAAGCCAAACACTCTCTATAAAAATAAACAGTCCCACAAAAAATAATAAGGTATGCCAGTCTAGATGCTTGATAATTTTCAAACGTTGATTGCTAAATAATAATATGGGCAAACAGGCAATTATGGCAATAAGACTAAAATTAAATTGAAAGGGGATATGGAGTAGTGATAGAGCCACTTTAAGTAAGATTAACGTAAGCATCAATCCCAGCGCTAGCTGACAAAGCCTTGAAAGCCGCTTATCCACCACCTTCTCACTTTTTTTAGGATAAATCGTAGACGTCAATTTTTTGCCATAAAACAGTTTAATGAAAACATATAAAATAACTAGATTAATTAGGGTCGGTATCACTAAATGCCTGCTGAAATTGACGAAAGGATTCCCCATTCCTTGACTCGCAATTAATAAATTTTGCGGGTTACCAATCGGTGAAAAGACGCTGCCCAGAGTAATGCTATAAGCAAGGGCTAACAAAAAGGGTTTTGCATCAAAATCATGTTCGGTGGATAGCAGTATAATCACTGGCACGCCGATGATCGCAATGGTGTCATTCATCAGCAAAGCCGAAGATAAACCAAATATAATGATGACTAGCCCTAAAAGCCCGCGCAATGATTTAGCACCACTGAATACCCGTAAGCTCAGATGCTCTAAATAATGGCTTGATTCCAGCGCCTGACCAATGACAAAGACTCCAAATAAATAAAATAACACATTGAAGCTAATGGCATGATAGGCTTGTCCGATTGATATTTGACCCGTCAACAAAGTAATTGTGGCTGCGATGAGCATAATCAGCCAAATAGGTAAATACCAGGGGCCAATTTTACGTATAGCAACCGCCAGAAAAACAAGTATCAACAAAATGATGGGTAATGGCATTTGAATGAGATCTTTCACGGGCTTATGTAACCATGACTGTCGGTGAAGGGTTCAACATTCTGTGGTTTAGTTTCGGGCACCTTAAAATAAAACAATCCTAGGGCACACAAGGCAATTGCAGTGAGCAGGTAAAAGGCAAGATTAAACCCTCCCCATTCAACCACATAACCTGCTATTAAATTACTAAACGCTGCACCGATACCTTGCATGGTTGCTAGTGCGCCTAATGCAAGATTATAATGACCCGAACCTCGCGTCATATCGGCAACCATAATGGGAAACACGGCACCAAATATGCCAGCACCGACGCCATCTAGCAATTGTACAGACAATAAGTAATAGGAATGAGTTGATAAAGTAAATAAAAACCCACGTAACGGCAGGGCCATAAAGGCAATCAGAAATATGGTCTTACGTCCCCAGATATCCACTTTGAATCGTACTAATAAGGCCATAAAGACCATAATAAACTGAGCTGAAATAATACTACCCGAGATAAATAAAATGGAGGAACCACCTTTGTGAAGTGTGGTCAGCTCTTCCCCCACCAGTGTTAAAATAGCGGCATTAGCTAAATGAAACAGTAGAATTGAAAATCCTAGGTACACGATATATTTATTTTTGAATAGCGCTCTAATGCTTTGTGTTTTTTCATCAGGCTCATTGGTGAGTAACCCCCTTGCTTGTTGGTCATTAATCATATCTTTCTTAATCAATAACGTAAAAAGGATAGAGATGATACCGAAGGTGATGACGACGTAAAAGAGCATATTAATGGCAATATAATAGGATAATAGGCCGATGAGAATTGCTCCAACGACATTGCCAGTATGATTAAAAAACTGATTGGTGCTAAATTGCTTGGAGAAATATTTAGGTCCAACTAACCCGAGTGTCATCCCCGCGATAACTGGGCCTAAAAATGCAGCCGCAGCGCCCATGAAACACTGTGCCAGCACAATAGTGATAAATGCATGATTAAGGCTAATGGCTAATGTTGCGAAAATGATGGCTAACACAGATAGAATGAGAATAGCTCGTTTATGACGAGAGCTGTCAACTGCAATGCCTGCAGGCGTTTGCAACAACAGGGTGACCACACCTGCAATAGTCATTATTAACCCAATATTACCTGGGTGCCAGTTACCGTTTAAGTTAAGAAGATAAACAGCAAGAAAAGCACCCAGACCGCCCTGTACATCCGCTAAAGAGAAATTGATGCCTGCTAGTGTGACTCGAATTCTATCCATATTCATCCATAAAATTAAGAGTGAGCCTTGGGAGAACCGTTATTTGTAGATCAAATTATTTCCTATAATTTAGGACGATCAAAAAAATAACGGCATAATAAATGAACCATGTTTAAGTCTATGTCAGAAATATTCTACTTGTCAACTCAAAACAAAATAAAAAGATCATGTAATAAGGTGCCACATGTTCGAAATTCAATCTAGCATTTCTTCAATGATACGCTGAGACTTAGCTATTTATTAATGGTATAAAAAATATCGACCCCATTACCTAAATTACTCGAATCCGTTTGCAGCATCCAATGCTGACTGAGCAGGTAGCGGACTTGTAATATATTCGCTGTGGTTAAACCACTGCCACCTAAACCCACACTATAACGAAGATAAACTCTCGGTGATATTCGTCTGCCAACAATAAAAGAAGATTGTTCGCCCACAAGATTGCCGATGGCATCTGTCGTGGTGGCAGCGCCCACGCCGAGTTCACTAAATCCTAGCGCTTGGCGAATTTCACTCGTTACACCGCCAGTACCAGACTTTTGATCACCTAGTTTTAAAGTGTCTAGTGCTCTTAATATTGTTGCAGTTCCGGTGGCTTTACCTCCAGTGGGGTAGCCTAAAATTAAATAGGATAAAATATCGGCTTGCGATAGCGTGGCGGGTTTAGAAAACAAAGTAATTTTTGGACGCTTTAAAGTGCCCAAGACGTGCATGCCAACAGTCACTTGTTCGGAGGGGAGCTGTTGTGACCCGCCGTTATAAAGCGTGATGATTTTTTTACTGGCGGATACATCAAGTTGTGGATTGTTGATAGGACTTTTTAAAAATTTAACTTTAGAGCCGGGTGCTATATCTAAAGTAATGCCGGCTTTACTAAAGGTACCCTGATAAGCGCTAATAGCGCCTGTCGCAATGGTCGGTTGTTTGGGTTTGGCATTGATTAGCGCGTGACCTTTAACTTTGGTATTGATGCCGACGACGTTAACGCTTACGTTCTTACCCAGGGTTAAATTGATTGCAGCAGTGATATTCCACGGTTTTGCTTTATCGTCATCTTTACCGATAAAGACGATTTCGTTTGTGGGTATTGTTTTCACATTCTCGGCAATGTGTGGTGCAATGTTAGCTTTTGGAATAAGAATGTTACCTTTCAGTTGGATATTATTAGATTGAATCTTAGCTTTTAATTTTGCAGTGGCATAAATCATATATTCTGGAGTGTTAATAATCAGGGTATTTTTGGTAAATAATGTCGCTTCAATGGGTAATCCCGATTGGCTTAAGTCCAGCTTTCCGTTTATTGCAATTGGATTGCCAGCGGAATAAGCTGCAGCCTCAAAATGAATTAATTGATTTTGTGCATTCAATTTAACGCGAATTTTCGATAATGATAAACCAAGGCTGGGAATTTCTAGGGCCCCAATATATTTTGTTTCGCCACTCACGCTAGGTTTGGCTATGGTGCCGCCTAATTTTAGTTTTGTAGTAAGGCTGCCTTTGGCAACGAGCGCAGCCGGAATAAAGGCGCTTAGAACATCGACATTGCGTAATTGAATATTAATATTGCCTGTAATGTTTTGCGATTGAAGTGGTTTATTAATTTGAAATTGTGGAATTGCAAATTGCCCGCGAATATAGTCACGTTGGTTCATTGATAAATTGACCTGACCTTTTAAGCCGCTTTTGTTAAATACAGCAGTGAAATGGCCACCGTTGATTTGATGGCGAATAGTTTTTTTGCCAACACGAAGATTGAGATTGCCTTTAGTGAAGCGCACTTTAAGTTGGCCTTGTTTGATTTGGTCGCTAATCCCGGTTGCTTTAGCATTAATATACAGGCGATTATTTAATTTAAGTGGGTGTGGCAGTAAGCTTGCCAACGAATTTAATCGAATCGCATCTCCTTTTAATTGTAAAGCCCAAGCCTGGCCTTTTTGCCAATGGCCTTGCATGCACAATTGTTCTTTATAACGTGTAGTCAAACACAGTGGCGCGAGATTGACCGAATGAGTCGAAAACGTTACTTTCGATGGAGAAGCAAGTTGCCATTGTCCGTATTGATTAGAATCAATGTTAAATTGTTTAAAATGTCCTTGCCATAATGAGTTAAATAGTCCGCCTTGCAATTGCGTTTTAAAATGAATGTTGTTCAGCGTGAATGCCGTTGTGATTTGATGTGATTTCAAATTGCCGCTACCTTTAATGTTAAGGTTTTGTAAAACAAAACCTCGTATATCCAGATCAACGGCATGAACATTAAAGGTAATTACTTGCCCGTCATTGTGGCGAAAGCCGGAATCCAGGCGCGTTTTGCGCGCCACCGCACGCAGTGCGATAGATCCCGCGGTCAAGCCGCGGGATGACGAGGTAGGCCGCGGGATGACGAGGTGTGTGCGGTTACCATTAAAGTTTGAAACCGTTTGTTTTGCCAAATTAACATTCCATTGGCTTGTAAGCTGCTTCGCGCGATAGCCTTCATAATAGACGTTATTTGCAGTGAGTGTACCTTTTGTTTGTGGGCGAGTGAGAGAACCTCTGAGTTCACCTTTACTTTGAATAGCACCATAACCACCGAGAATGAGGCTTTCTAATTTTTTAATATTGACTTGCCATTGTATGTTCCATTGTTGTTGGTGTTTTACAGCGAGTTGAATGCTCGCCTCAGGTGTCGTAATGTGGCTGGTTAAAGTAAAATGAGGTTGGTTATTGACGATCTCACCTTGGCTTTTGATATCGGCACTGATTTCTTTAGGCCAGTTTGAGTGGAGTTGTTTTAAATTAAGGTGCTTGGCTTTTAGATTAACTTGCCATTGGAGGCTTGGCGCCCATCGGAAATTAATGTTAGCGCTAGCCGTTCCATTCAGTGCACGGCTCTCACGAGTGGTTAATTTAATATGTTTGGCATCACCTTGTCCGGTAATAAATCCTTTTAAATAAGGGCTTGTGATAGCAAGTTGTAATTGGTAATCGTTAATGTTGCCATGCATGCTAAGCTTAGCAAGAATGGGATGAGGTTTTAGAAATTGAGCATTCAGTTTAAGTGAGATCTTTTTATTGGCCAGTACTCCAGCGAGAGTAGCGGCTTTGATATGGTATTGAATTTGATCTGGTGCTGTTCCAATTTTAATATTATAAAGTTTCGCTTTTCCAATGGCAAAAGAAAAAGGTAAATTGAGCTTGGGGAGCTTGAAAGTCGTTTTAGTGATATCATCCGGTTTTTGAGTGGGTGTTTCGCTGGTTTTATGAATAATGCGAATTCCTCGTGCATCTAAATCATGTATTTTAACGGTTTTAGCGAATAGGGCACTGAGTGTCCACTGCCAACGAAGCTGTTTGATATCGACAGTTGTTTGACTGTCGCTGTAGTGCAGTTTTTTAATAGTAATCGGGCCGATTAAAATGCCGCTCACTTTTTGATATTGCAGATCACCTGGTAAGGCTTGTTTCGCTATAAATAAGCTGATGTGTAAGCCGACGGGAGTGAGCAGCAAAATAACAATAATCATGACCACTGCAAAAACGGCAAGTAACGATCTTAATAATGCTTTTCCAATCATATGGCCGGCCCTATGCTAAATTGAATTCGCCAAGGTTTACCTTGAACACTGATGGCGTTGGCAAAACTTAATTCGACTTGTCCAAAAGGAGCGAGCCAAACTATGGCTGGGCCCACACCTTCGTTCAAATCTTTAAATGGACTATCATCCGTGACATTACCTGCATCATAGAATGCGGCCAGATACCAATTTTTATAAATCCGTTGTTGGATTTCAACGCTGCCCACAAACAAATTACGACCGGGTCCTATCGCATTATAACCAAAACCGCGGACGCTAAGCGCGCCACCTGCAAATAATTGTAATGATAAGGGTAGATTGTTAATGTTATTAATGTCGGTTCGAGCGCCGGATGCCCGCAGCAGAACACGAGTATTATGTAAAATAGTGACAATAAATTTAGCTTGTGCGTGAGTTTGAAAGAAACCGGATTTTGAGCGGGTTAAGCTTTTGGTTGTGCCCGCAAGATCCAGATGGAGACTAAAGCCGTTGCGCGGATGCAAACGACTGCGAGTGTTAATGTATTGCCAATGGATGCTGGGATAGAGTAAGTCTGCACTTGTTTTTAGTAAATCACGAATGTTATAGCGTTCTTTAAGATAGGTCAGCGCAATAATTTGGTGGAGCAATCCAAATTGAGTGGCATAGCTCACAGAGACTTTAGCGACGTTTGATTGACCGGTTTTTTGATCAATATGGCCAATACCTCCTGAAATGGTGAATAAATCTTTTGTTGGGTTAGGGCCTGGAATTTCATAGCCGGCTGTAAAACTGCTGTCAGCTCTTGAGGATCCGCGAAGCAATGCTCTAAAGCGATGACCGTGGGAATTCACTCGGCGTAACGTTAAACCGAGTGTGCCGCGTGCTCCTGTATCAGTGCCAAAGCCTACCCCAAACAGATATTGTGCTTTTGAAAGCGGTTTTAATCGGATTTTGATGGGCACTTCGTTATTAATAGCTTGGTTTGGCAGTGGCGTAATCACAGTTTGCGCGAAATAATTGCTGCTAGCCAAGCCTTGTTGAGTATTTTGCAGTTTACGGTAATTAAAATATCGGCCACGTTTGTAGGTTAGAAAGCGATTTAAAAAACTTTGCGTGAAAGGTGTTTTGCTGAAGTAGGTTTCACCAAAACGATACCGTGGGCCTGTATAAAAATGAATAATCACAGTCGCTTGATAGGTTTTAAGGTTAATGATAATTTTACTCTCGATCATTCTCGCTTTAAAATAGCCTCGATTTGTAGCATGGTTAAATAAAGTTTGTTTCACTTTGTTGTATTTTTCTGTTTTGAGAACATCACCTACTTTTAACGGGAGATTTTTAATAATTTTCTGGAATGCACGATCATGCTGCCCGCCACCTGTTATTTTAAAGTCGAGTTTAGTGATTCTTATCGCAGGCCCTGGAGTGATATTAAACGTTGCGAGCCAAGTGCCATTGGCTTTGCGTAAATTAGATAAAACTTCTGGACGGTAGTAACCAAAAGGTTGCATGGCTTTTTTAATGGCCTCGGGAACTTTATTATAAAAACGGATGACTTCGGTTTGTGTTAAGGGAATTTGCAAGAGACCGCGTTGGTTATTAACGGCATTATTAACATTGGTTAGCATAGCACCACTGGCTAGCCCACTGACTTTTACTTGTAGTGCTGCATTGGCCCAAGCTGCGAGAGTTATGAACAACAAAATTAAGCCAATGCTAAGGTAAAGTTTATGCTTCATCTGGTTGATTATAAGTGAGTTCTGCGGTTAGGTAAAAGGTTTCATTTGCGCTATCCTAGTGATGACAGTCTGGAATTTCAGTTACTTTTTAGAACTTAAGCAAGGTTTTCGTCATCCCGCGACGTGATCGCGGGATCCATAACCCTATGATTTCAATGATTTTATGGATTCCGTATGGATCCCGCGATCACGTCGCGGGATGACGAAGTGTGAGCAGTTATGATGGAAGATCCTATTAATCCAAAATTACCGCCCTTGATTTCCAGTTTGAGCTTATACTTAGGCCGAAGGCGCCCAGCCTAGGGTGAAGGAGTGTAGCTCCGTAACCCTAGGAGAAGACCTTGCAATAAGTCTCCCTTATTTTCAGAATACTGATCAGCAAACCGATCAATAAAGCGATTGGAACAATCAGGAGGGCGATACGATAATTCTCTGGCGAGTAAATGGGAACATTATTCATTTTTATCCCACCCCACAGCCAGGCTAATAGAAACCCAACACTGGTTTGCGCAATAGCGCCACCCAAAATAGCGGACATATTATTGAAGCCTGAGGCAGTTGCGAACATGTTAGCCGGGACAGAGTCTTTAAGAATGCCAAAAGATAAAGACTGCACTGAGGCTGAAAAACCCAGCAAGGTTAAAGCCACTGCTACCACAAATGGGGTTAAATAAGCAGCGAAGAAAAGCAATAACATGCCAATCAGTCCAGCAGAAAAGCAAATGATTAAAGGGAGTCGACGACGCTGAATCTTATCTGAAAACCAACCCATCAAGGGGCTGCCAATACCGAGCCCGACCCAAAACAGTGTGACAATTTTCCCGGCGCCCACATTAGAAAGAGAAAAAACCTTCATTAAATAGGGAATTCCCCAAAGCGCGCCAATCGATGTGACAGGCACCCAAGCGATTAAACTGATCGAAGCGATCCACCAGATTTGTTTTTGTTTCAATAAATAGAAAATAGATAACTGCTCACGCCTCGTCATCCCGCGGCTTACCTCGTCATCCCGCGGCTTGACCGCGGGATCCATAACGCGCCTGGATTCCGGCTTTCGCCACAATGACGGGGGAGTAGTTGCGAAAATAGTACGTTGCTGTTTAGGTCGTGATATAGAGTGTTTGCTTAAACTATCGTTGCCATCACGAATGACCAGATAAAATAGCACAGCCAACAATAAAGTAATGATGCCTGTATAAAATAGTGTTTCTCGCCAACCATGCTGATTCACAATCATCGCTAATGGAGCTTCTCCAATAATTGAACCGATACAACCTGCCATCTGAATAAGCCCTGCAATAAAAGCGAAATAACGGTGAGGGAACCAACGGGACACTAAATACAAAGCACTCACAAAAGCAAACGCAGAGCCTGCGCCTACTAAAAATCTCGAAAAACTTGCTGTCACAAATACGGAAGTTTGTGAGAATAAAATAACCCCCAAGCCACTGACTAAGACCGCTAAACTTAAGGTTTTTCTAGCACCAAACGTATCCAGAAGAAACCCAGCCGGGATTTGCATGAAAGTATAAGAATAATAAAAAGCAGCGCTAAGTACACCCAGTTCTGCAGCGCCAATATCGAATGTTTGCATCAAGTTGTCAGTCATAATACTGGGGGCGACTTGAATAAAATAATCGTACACATAAAATAGCGCCGCTGATGTGCAAATAATAAAGGGTAAGAGGGATTTTAATTTCATATCTTATTCCATTAGGGCTGTTTTCTCCGGTCACGCAGTGCGTTATGGATCCCGCGGTCAAGCCGCGGGATGACGAGGTAAGCCGCGGGATGACGAGGCGTGAGCAGTTACAAGAAAACTTAATAATAGAGAATACAGCATGCACAAGCTTATGAAAACAATCATCATCACCAGTTTATTACTGGCATTAACAGCAGTGGCATCACCAGCTACGACGCTTTGTGCACCTCATAAATCAATGCCTTCAATAATTATTTTTGTTGCAATGTGATATGGACTTAGGCTATTTTGAGTATGGTTTAAGGAGACTCCATGAAATCGACAATGCAACCAAAGACCCATTCGCCATCAGCTTATCTGCGCTTTAGCCGAGAGCAGTGGTGTGAATTTCGCAAAGATACCCCGATGACCTTGACTGAAGAGGATTTAGCGAAATTGCAAGGGAAAAATGAAGTGGTCTCGCTTGTCGAAACCGAAGAAATTTATCTGCCACTATCGCGATTACTCAGCTTGTATGTCACAGCAGCACAAAGCCTGCATCGTGCTAGCCGTGAATTTTTAGGGACTCGCGAACCCAAGGTGCCTTATATTATTGGTGTCGCAGGCAGTGTGGCCGTGGGCAAAAGCACCACAGCGCGTATCTTACAGGCAATGTTATCACGCTGGCCAAACCACCCTCACGTGGCTTTGGTGACTACGGATGGTTTTTTATATTCTAATGCTGAGCTCGAAAGGCAAGGGTTGATGGATCGCAAAGGCTTTCCGGAAAGTTATGACCTCATGGGTTTGCTGCGATTTATCGAGGCCATTAAGTCAGGTCAACACCCTGTGAAAGCACCGATCTATTCGCATCATCATTACGACATTGTGCCCGATGAATATATTGAAGTAGATCGAGCGGATATTGTCATTATTGAAGGGCTTAATATTTTGCAAACTGGTGCCCAAAGGCCCAATCAGCCACCCCGTATTTTCGTTTCGGATTATCTGGATTTCTCTATTTTTGTCGATGCAGACTCTGAGGTGATTAAACGTTGGTTTATCGATCGCTTATTGTTATTTTCAAAAGCAGCTTTTAAAGAGCAAGATGCCTATTTTCATTATCTATCAAAACTCACTCAAGAAGAGACGGTTAAATTTGCCGAGCGAGTTTGGCGAGAGATTAATGAAGTGAATTTACTTGAAAACATACTGCCGTATCGAGAACGCGCGCATTTGATTTTACGAAAGGCGCAAGATCACTCTGTGCAGGACGTGTTGTTGCGGAAGTTGTAATGAAAAGACTAGCGACGCTTTTTTTCACAATTGGTTTGATTTTATTGACACTGCCGGCATTCAGTTGGGATAGTGTTGGACATCGTTTGGTGGCTTATATCGCTTACCAACATTTAAAACCAAACGTTAAACGTCAAGTCAATCGTTTGACTAAAATGATGTTTCATTCTCGTTGGGGTGACAGCCGTTTTATGAGAGCGGCAACTTGGCCGGATAGTTTGCGTTATGACGATGTGGATGCGTTTAATCAATGGCATTTTATCGATTACCCTTACAGCACAGATGGCACAAAGGGAGCACGAATTAATCCTGAGAATGTGGCTTGGGCAGTCGGGCAAAGCATTCAAGTTTTAAAGAGCACCAAATCGAATCGTTATCAAAGAGCAGTTTTTTTGAGCTTTTTGATTCATTTCGTGGGAGATGCTCATCAACCCATGCATTGTATTGACCGTTATAGTCGGGCTTTTCCAAACGGTGATAAGGGTGGCAACTTGTATCCCATTCGCTCACGCTATGCAAATAATCTGCATTCATTATGGGATCAAGGTGTTAATTTATTTCATGTGCGAAGTAAAAAATATCCCTTGCGATATTTTGCACTGCGTAAATTGGCTAAAACAATCGCTAAGCGTTATCCAGAATCTTCATTACAGCATCAAGTGGGTCAGTTGAATTCTTATGAGTGGACTCAAAAAAGCTTTGCCATTGCTAAAGAATTTGCTTATCAAATTAAACCCAACGCTAGACCCTCTCGAAATTATCTTGAGCAAGGTCAAGCGATTGTGCAAAAGCGTATTGCACTGGCAGCGTATCGTTTAGCGAGGATTTTGAATCAGAAGTTCGGTTAGATGGGCGGGCTTAGGTCTCAGAATTGAACACTGTGTCATTGAACCTATAAAAACAGTTGAACGTCGTTTGAGTAACGCTTAACATAAGGCAGAAAAGAGTATTACATTATGGCTAATCATCAAAAAAGTATCCGCACCCGCTTTGCGCCGAGTCCCACGGGTTTTTTGCATGTGGGTGGCGCACGTACCGCCTTGTTTTGTTGGCTGTATGCGCGCCGGCATAAAGGGCAATTTATTCTTCGCGTCGAAGATACTGATCTTGAACGTTCCACAGAAGCTTCGATTAATGCGATATTAGAAGGTATGGCTTGGTTGGGGTTGGATTATGATGAAGGCCCATTTTATCAAACGGAACGTTTTGATCGCTATCGTGAAGTGATTCAAAAGTTATTGGATGATGGTTTCGCTTATCGTTGCTATTGCTCTAAAGTCCGGCTGCAAGCGCTGCGTGATAAGCAAGTGGAGAATAAAGAAAAGCCGCGTTATGATGGGCATTGCCGTGAGCTCACAGAAAGCTATCCTGATCAACCTCATGTGATTCGTTTTAAAAATCCCAAGCAAGGCGCCATTGTTTTCGATGATTTAATTCGTGGCACAGTAACGGTTCAAAACAGTGAATTGGATGATTTAATCATTGCTCGTACCGATGGCTCACCCACCTATAATTTTACCGTGGTCGTTGATGACTGGGATATGAAAATCACACACGTCATTCGCGGTAATGATCACCTCAACAATACACCACGGCAAATTAATATTTTAAAAGCATTAGGCGCAGAATTGCCACATTATGCTCATGTGCCGATGATTTTAGGTCATGATGGTAAACGCTTGTCAAAACGTCATGGTGCGGTGAGTCTGTTGCAGTATCGTGAAGCGGGTGTTCTGGCGCAGGCAATGCGAAATTATTTAGTGCGTCTGGGTTGGTCGCACAAAGATCAGGAAATCTTTTCTTTAGAAGAGATGATTGCATTATTCGATTTTGATTCAGTAAATCGCTCACCAGCAGCATTTAACAATGAAAAATTACTGTGGCTTAATGCACATTATCTAAAAACAAAAGCACCCAGTGATGTGGCTAAACCACTTGCGGATATGTTTGATCAGCTTGGCATCACTAAAGAGCAAGGTCCAAAGCTTGAGGACATCGTCAGTATACAAGCGGAGCGGACTAAAACCCTTAAAGAAATGGCCGAACGCAGTCGTTATTTTTATGAGGATTTTTCAGAATACGATGAAAAAGCCGCGCGCAAACACCTAAAGCCGGAAATTAAATCAGCGCTGAGCGAGGTTCGTGATAAAATTGCAGCATTGGCGGATTGGAAAATGAAAGCGTTGCATCAAATTATTATCGATGTTGCCGAAGCACAGCAATTAAAGCTGGGTAAAATAGCGCAACCTATTCGTGTGGCTGTGACGGGCAACACGATATCGCCGCCGATAGATGCGACTTTATTTTATATTGGACGAGACCGAGTGTTGTCGCGTTTGGACAAAGCGATTCATTTTATTGGAAGTTAAAAAGGAATGACATGGAAGAGGGCCTAGAGCAAGCAGTGCAATTGGCACATTTGTTGAAAACAGAAGGGATTCACAATAAAGCTGTTTTGAGAGCCATTGCCAGTGTTCCGCGCCATTTATTTGTCGACGAAGGGTTTCAATCACAAGCCTACCACAATGAAGCCTTGCCTATCTTGGGTGGGCAAACCATTTCACAACCTTATGTTGTGGCCAGGATGACTGAAATTTTATTAGGTGATGGCCATTTATCAAACGTGTTAGAAGTAGGCACAGGTTCTGGTTATCAAGCAGCAATTTTGTCGCATTTGGTTGATGAAGTTTACACGATTGAGCGAATTAAATTATTATACGAACTCGCAACACAACGGATTAATCAACTTGATTATGCGAATATATCAATCTTGCATGGTGATGGTTATCTAGGTTGGCCAGAACATGCCCCCTATGATGGTATTATTGTGACAGCAGCACCGCCAGAAGTTCCGAAACCCTTGCTAGAACAGCTAGCAGATGGAGGACGAATGATCATTCCCATCGGCGCTCAATTTCAAGCACAACAACTCTGCCTGGTCACTCGCCATCAAGATACATTCGAAAAACAATTTCTAGATCCCGTTATTTTTGTGCCGATGTTGCATGATAAAAGTGACGAGTAGCGTATCAATAATACGGAGCAAAGCATGCGGACAATAATTCCTTATGAGATGATCATACGCCTGGGATTCTTTTTTGGGGTGATTATCATTATGAGCGTTTGGGAAATTCTTGCACCTCGACGCAAGGTGTCTGTTGCAAAATCCAAGCGTTGGTTTGGTAATCTGGGGATAGTAGCGATCAATTCATTCGCTTTGCGGCTGCTGTTTCCCGCTTCAGCAGTTGGAGTTGCCTTTTATGCCAAAAGCCAAAATTGGGGTTTGTTCCATCACATCGCCGCACCAACATGGCTAGCTTTTATTGTGGTGATCATATTATTGGACCTGACCATTTATCTGCAACATGTGATGTTTCATGCGATCCCCAATTTATGGCGCGTGCATCGCATGCATCATCTTGATTTAGATTTTGATACGACTACCGGTGTTCGATTTCATCCCATTGAAATTATTTTATCGATGTCGATTAAGTCCGCGGCCATCTTTTTATTAGGCGCATCACCGATGGCCGTGTTGGCATTTGAAGTTTTGTTAAGCAGCACCTCATTATTTAATCACGGTAATGTGCGCATCCCGCTCGGCTTAGATAAAATAATTCGCTGTGTTATAGTCACTCCAGACATGCATCGCGTGCATCATTCGATAGAACCCAATGAAACTAACAGCAATTTCGGATTTAACTTTTCATTTTGGGATCGACTCTTTGCTACCTATAAAAGCCAACCCCAAGCAGGCCACACTGAAATGACGATTGGGTTAAAATCGATGCGAGAACCAAAGTTGTGTGTCAATCTGCTGGGTATGTTAGTGGTTCCCTTTATTGGAAAAATTACAGATTATGCCATCAATCGCCGTAGAAAATAAAAATCTTTTCGATACTAGGTCGCTACTTTGCGACGCAAAGAAGAGGGACGTTGTAGCAAACAATGACAGTATTATACTTAAAAAACAGGCACGCATTGGCTAAAATTATTGATGAACTGGCCACTATTGCACGAGCAATTCTGGAAAAAAATCCCGATATTCCCTATGCGACCTTCAAAAAACAAGTCTTTGAGCATTCACCGCTTTGGCATCGTGATAGAAAATCGCTGATTGAACACAGGCAAGTGCTGCTTGATACGCTGAGCCAAAGTGCAATTGTTGATAAAAAGAATGAGGTCATTGCCGAGCAGATTAAATCGGTTGTCCAAGACTATTGTTCAGCGAACACTGCGAAAACTGAGCGCCCAAGGCGGGCAAAACCGGCTCGGATTAGCATCATTGGTGCGGGCACTGCGGGATTACTGTATGGTTTGATATTGGCAAGAGAAGGGTTTGACATCACGATTTATGAAGCTAGAAGCCGACAAGATGCTTTTTTGCGTCATCCTAATATTTCGTTCAAAGAAGCCGAGGAACGTTTAAGGCCTTTATTAGGAGAGCAAGGTTATCAAAAGTTTTTCACCCGAGGTGCTGCATTAGATGGTGATACTGGCAAATTGCGCATGACCATAGGGGCGTTTCAAGAAATTTTATACGAGCAATTAGTAGCAGCTGGCGCTCAGGTACACTTTAATCATGCAGTTGATTTAAACGAATTAAAAAACATGGGCACTACTCACCCGTCATTGTGGCGAAAGCCGGAATCCAGGCGCGTGTTGCGCGCCAACGCACGCAGTGCGTCATGGATCCCGCGGTCAAGCCGCGGGATGACGGGGTGTCGGCAGTTACAAAATAGGAGTCATTACGATTTTATTTTATTAGCAACGGGCACGCATACTCATAAACGTTTTTCATTAACACAACAATTGCAAATCCAAGAGTTCCCTGAATATACCGCCGGGGGGCGTACTGCCTTATTATTAAAAGCCAGTCAAGAAACCCATGGTTACACTCGCAGTGAGCGAGACGGTTATCATTGGCGCAGAGCCAATAAAACGATTTTTGATCACGGTCAATTAGGGCATGATATCAAGCGTTTAATTCGCGTTTTTGAAAAAGAAAATGTTAATCTTAATTTAATTGATAAATTACAAGGTTTAGAAAAAGCAAAAGGGATTGAATACACCTTTATTTTCGGGAATGACACCCCGCGTTTTTTAGAGGGTTATGATGGTTCAAACTATTATCTTATTTATAGCCAACAATATCGCGTCGCTCCCATGATCGCCTTAAATCCTGTGCTTCATTTTAATGATAGCCCCATCATTGCTATTGGTGATGCCAATAGTTCAGCACATCCACTAGCAGCCATAGGGACATTAAAGTTTATTCGCAATATTGATTATCTAAAAGATTTTGTGAGTGCCTATCAAGATATTAAAGAATTACTGATTGATTGCCAGCAGGACGATAAGCTTATTGCTCAAGCCCATCAATTACTGGCTTTATTAGAATCCACTTATACAGCCATTGCGATGCAAAATATTAAAATGGTGTTTTTTGAAAATATCTTGGCAGCGGTGTTTTCTGAGCCTAGAAAATAATATTCATAGTTTATGATTTTGCGACTATTCGGTATGTTGCGCGTGAAATAAATTCGTGCTCGCATTTTAAGATTTAAGGAGTGTGAACCACCGCGGAAATGGCTCTGCTTTCGCTGAGGGCGGATGATTCGCAGAGGATAATGAGGTCAGGAAGATAATGAAGTTGCAAGACCAGCCCTAGACATTCTCTTCATAAACTTGACTACTCCCCAGAACACCCCTAGAATGCCCTACTTTGCGGGGCTATAGCTCAGTTGGGAGAGCGCTTGAATGGCATTCAAGAGGTCAGCGGTTCGATCCCGCTTAGCTCCACAGATAGAAGGCAGATGTTAGAACGCTTATAAGCTCCGCGCTCTGCCTTCTGATGAACGTCCCCATCGTCTAGAGGCCTAGGACACCGCCCTTTCACGGCGACAACACGGGTTCGAATCCCGTTGGGGACGCCAACAACTGGCTGGTTGGCATGGGGATTAAAAGTCAAAAGACTGTCCTTTTTTGACAAACCCTAAAAACCCATCTTTGATTGCATCAGGGAGCTCTCCAGGATTATAGTGGTAGAGCCATGTTTTCGCTTTAATCTTTGGACTTAGGGTCTTTAACTCATCGTAATGGGCGTGCACGTTGCTAGGAATACTGATGGTTTCACAATCATGAAATATCACATCCGCTTTTTCGTAGTAGGGCTTGAAATCTTTGGGATTAAACCGTGTATCGGTTGTTATTAATATTTTCGTATTATTGGCTGTAAAGAAAAGGCCATAACTAGGCATGAGATAACTGTTATGTATAAAATGTAGTGTTTTAATTAATTTAAATGTAATATTCTGCCATTCGAAGCCTCGTTTTTTAGGAGAGATAGCTTTAATTTCGAAAAAAGTATCTATGCTTGACGTTTCTTCCTCGATAGTACGCATCCCTCCGGAAAGTGTTTTTTCCCATAAATCATCAATTATATCGCTGCTAATATATAGGTTAGGTTTACTACAATTTGGATCAAATTTTCGACAGAAGGCAAGCCACTCTAAACCCCCTACGTGATCATAATGGAGGTGACTAATATAGACGTCGGTAATATCACGATAGGTTAGCCCAAGTTCATGACAGGCAAAACGTGCATCAGAGCCGCAATCGATCAGCAATTTATGATTTGAGTTATTCTCAATAAGTATGTTGGAGTGATAATTGTTGTAACCAACCGTAAAAGCTGAGCCAGTACCAATAAATATGAGTTTCACGAAATTATTCCCTTATTCTGCGCGTACAACATATGTACACATCAGCGTCCTTTTGGATGAAACTATGATCTTATCATAGCCTAAATAATCTTGTCATCAAAGTCACGCAACCAAATGATATATTCTCCACGGTTGAGATTGCGGTTTTTGGCACTTAGATCTGCGTGAGATTTAAACACATCAGAGTAACGATTTTTTAATTTGATTTTTTTGAAGGTCGTGTGCAGATGAGGTGAGGAAAACTACAATTTCAACTGAGGGGGTATACATCCTTGATGAATAACTCACTGTCTGATAGGATAATTTTTAGGATATGCGCAATAAAACTAAGGGAAAGACTAAAATAAGCTTTCCCAGCTCCTGTGAGTATGGATAACGATGGGAAAAAAAATTAAGTCCCAAAGATTTAGCGATAGGGATGTCGAGGAGTTTGAGCATAATCTGCGAGCTGAGATTGAGCTACTCAAACAGTGGTTTCTTGAGCGCAATTTTGCAGACGATCATCCTCTAGAAGTTGGTTTTGAACTTGAGTTTCACCTCCTTAATAAAGGCTTGTGTGTAGAGCCCGCCTATGCCGAATATATAAAATCGATGAGCGATGATTTTGTAGTGTCTGAATTTGGCAAATCAATGTTGGAAATTAACAGCAGGCACTTCGGATTTTATGAAAATGCGCTGACCAAATGTAAGAATCATTTAGATCATTTGTGGGATAAATGTGTTGTCCATGCTGAATCATTGGGTCTAAATGCACTGAGCATTGGTATTGTGCCAACGGGGCGTCGTCAGGATTTTGTGGGATCAACCGTCACTGATGAGGCGCGTTGCCTTGCGCTTAATGAGCGATTGGCTATATTACGTAATCGTTGTGCTATTCAACTTGATCTACAGGGTAGGGAGCACTTGCATACAGAATGTAGAAGTTTGGCATTACTAGGTTCTGCCTGTGCCCTTCAGATACAAGTTCAAATAAATCTGTCGAAAGCGCTTCGGTTTTACAACGCGTCACAAGTTATTGCAGCACCCGTTTTGGCTATTGGTTGTAATACACCATTCTTTTTGGGTAAGTCATTATGGGATGAAACCAGGCTGCCTTTGTTTGAAAAATTGTTTGCGATGGAAGGCAGGCAATATCGGAAAATATTGCCTAACGTAACTTTTGGGGGCGGATATGTCAAAAATTCCCTTCTCGAATTATTCTTAGAAAATTTTGCAGCATATCTGCGATTATTGCCCGAGCCAAACGATGGGCCGATAGAAGAAATGTGGCATGTTCGTTTGCATAATAGTACCGTGTATCGTTGGAGTCGCCCGGTGATTGGGTTCGATGAGAAAACCAATAAGCCCCATTTGCGAATTGAGTTTCGCGCGTTACCTGCTGGGACTTCAATTGTCGATATGATTGCTATTAGCGCATTTTACTTAGGATTACTTCAGGCTTATGGAACGGCGGAAACTGCTCCTGAGCATCGCCTACCTTTTGCCAGCGCTAAGGCCAATTTTTACAGAGCAGCTCGTTTTGGGATTGATGCAAAATTAACTTGGTTTGATGATCAAGAGTGTTCAGTTAGCGAATTAATGTTAAATGAATTAATACCTATGGCTTATCAAGGTTTGGTTACGCTTGGTATCGATGCTGACGATGCTAAAGTGTATATTGATATCATTGAACAACGCATTCGAAAACACATGACAGGCAGCCTTTGGCAAAGGGAATTTTATCGTCGTAACGGCGAGGATTTTAAATTATTGACGAGTGCCTATTTGGAAATGCAACGCAGCGGGTTGCCAGTGCATACTTGGCCATTAGAATAGAAGCAATATTATGACAAGAAAAAAAGCAATTGATTTATTACATTCTGTGAGCCTCTTTCAAACTTTGGATGAAGGGGAGCTTGAGAAAATAGTGGGATTCATTCAAGAAATTGATTTCAAATCACGAGATATTATCGTTCAGCAGGGAAAACCCAGTGGAGGCATGTTTATTATTGCCACTCCAAAAGCTCGCGCCAAAGTCATCGCGCAGTTGTTTGGCGATAAAAAAATTGAATTAGCCACACTTAAAACAAACGATTTTTTCGGGGAAGTCTCTTTGCTTGAAGGTGGAGCAGCTACAGCATCGGTTCAAGCAATAACTGCCATGAGTTGTTATTTTTTGAGTACAGCGAGCTTTAATATAGTTCGTATTGGCTTTCCGAAGATTGGAAATAAAATTGGAAGTATTGTAGCCGATGAAGTGTGTTCTCGGATTCGGACTTTGCATGGTCAGTTAATTGGGGTATCAGAGGAGGTTCAAGTTATTCAGAGTAAGAAAACCAAATCATCTCGAATTGGAGTGTTAAAAACAAAACGTGTTACTGCTGACTTTATAAAAAACAACCTGCAATTGTTTAAAGGCATTAATTTCTTTGATACACTAACGGAATTAGAACTGGATGTGTTGAGAAAATATTTTAAACGAGTTGATGTTGCTAAAGGTAGTGCCATCTTTCAACAAAGAGAAATTTTAGATAGGTGCTATATTATAGTAAAAGGAGCGGTTCAAATTACGACAACACAACGTGGGAGAATATCAAAAATAGGTGTATGCGGCCCAGGCGAAATGATTGGAGAACTTGCTTTTACAGATAGAAAAACAACTATAACTGCATCAACAGCGCGAGAAAATGCTATTTTATTTGAAATTTCAGATAAGGCATTAGCGAAAATGTATCAAGACAATATTGTGCTGTGGTACAGGTGCCAAGACTTGCTTTACTGGGCGCTGGGCCGGCTTTTGCGCGCAGTAGACAATCAAATGGTACGATTAATGGGTCAGAAATAAGTGGGGATGCTCTAATGTGTCGAGTTCTAATGTATTACGGCCAGCCGATGTTAATCGAAGACTTGCTTTATAAACCAGATAACTCATTGGTTAGGCAGACCTATGAACCGAAATTTATGAAGGGGATATTGAATTTGGCAGGGTTTGGCATGGCAGCTTGGCCTTACGGTAATGAAAAGAAACAAGATCCGATTCTCTACAGAACAACACTTTTGCCGTTTTATGACAGTAATTTAGAAAATCTGTCATCAAATCTTTCTGCTCGATGTGTATTAGCGCACGTACGAGGGGCAGCGTTTGGTGTAAAACAAGTCGTTACCCGGCAAAATGCTCATCCTTTCTGGTATGAGGGGGCGGATATTGCTATGGCGCATAACGGAGCATTGGTTGATTTTGATGACTTTAAATATGATTTGTTAGATCTGATTCATCCTGAAATTGCAAAGCAAATTCGTGGGACAACCGACACTGAATGGATATACGCGATGCTTTTGTCGCAGCTCGATCAAAAAAAGAAACATCATAGTATTCGCGAAGTGTGCAATGCGTTGATCAAAACGCTTGAGTTGTTAAAAGAAATTCGCAAGCAGTATAAAATCGCAGTGGCCTCATCAGTTAATTTATTTATCAGCAATGGAAGCTATTTAATAGCGACTCGATATATGTTTGATTATGGTTATTCAAAACCGAAATGGGGTAGGTATGATTTAATCTATAATTCGTTGTGGTACACACTGGGATCGAGTTATCGTATGGATCAAGGCTATTATAAAATGATGGGGGCGAGTAATAAAAAAGCCAGTGTCATTATTGCTTCAGAACCGCTTACGGAAGATACGACCACTTGGATTGAAGTGCCGGAATATTCTTTGATGACTGTGCAGGTGGACCATGGTGAGTTAGAATTGCATACAGAGAATATCGACTTATAGCTCATCAATTCCTATCGACAAATCATCGTCAATGGTCAAGATGTGGTTGGGTGGCACAGTGTTCCAATCAGCGCGGTGATTGTCGAGTTTTTCTGAAGCAATTATTACAGCACCATTGCTGCGTTCTGTAGCGGGGTCCATATGGCAGAGGCCTTGACGATATTGATAGCGGCTTCCAAAGGAGTAATGTAGAGAATGAATTCTTTTAATGTCTGATGCATAGCGCATGGCGATCATGTGGTATCCATCGGTGATGACAACGTTAAGACGAGTTAACTCTGAATCACCGAATTTTTGTTGCATCTTTAAAATATCATTTAAAGTGAGCTTTAAAATTTTAACGATATCAGCTACTGAATGGTGTGAGCCTTTCTTGATAAAATAATCTAAAAATAATGCAAAAAAATGTTCAGAATCTGTTTGCCCTTTTATCGATTCATATGCTTCATCAGACAACTTGCGTCGAATTTGGCGTTTAATAGCTTTGAAGTGTCCAATGGCACCATTGTGCATAAATAAAAATCGTTTGTAGTGAAAAGGATGACAATTAAAATAAGAGACAGAGGTTCCGGTTGCGGCGCGCACGTGAGTGAAAAAACATCCTGATCGGATTTTAGGGGAAATATACGCTAAATTACGATCATTCCACGCAGGTTGGATGGAGGTGAATAAACCAGGTTCTGGGTCAATTTCGTGATTATACCAACCAATGCCAAAGCCATCGCCGTTTAAAACCACTTCCGATTCCTTGGCTCTTGTACTTTGCTTGATGAGTGAGTTCTTAGGCTTAAACAAGACTTCATCGAGTAGAATGGGTGAGCCAATGTAAGCTACAAAGCGACACATATTGATATCCTCATAGATTTAGAAATAATCCTTAACTTCAATTATAGCGCCTATAATAGATTATAGTAAATTATTGTACGAGATGCTTGGGAATCAATTCATTAGCGCCTAGTCTTGTATAATTTGTTCCTTCTGGGAGTGTATAATAGCGGTGGACTAAGAGTCTATTGCCTGAATAGTGTAAACCACGGTTGGGTGGTCTATGCCTTTTAATGCATATTCATTCTGCGTTATTTCACGCTCCGTCTTTGAAAGTAAATCCTTGACTTCGTTGTCCATATGAATAGATTCCGAGATCAATATTTCGTTTTCATCACTTTTATGTAAAATTCTAGAGGCTGCATTAACTGTTTTTCCGAAGTAGTCGGTAATGTTATTGACTCCTAACATTAGCGCTGGTCCTTTATTCATCCCAATTCTTAAAGAGATACTTTCAACAGGACCTTTGCTCTCTAAGTGAAACTCCTTGAGATGTCTATTAATTTCAAAACTAGCCTTGAGGGCATCAACGGGTTTTATAAAAACCGCCATAACCTCATCGCCGACTGTTTTAATTACAGATCCATTATGTTTGTTTATTTCATTGATTATAATTTTGAAGAAATCTTGAATGACTGAGAGTGCTTTAGCGTCTCCAAGAATTTCATAAATTTTTGTTGAATCGCACATATCTGCGAACATGACTGTAACTGATTTAACGCTTAGATGAGTGTCTAGCCTTAATGCATCGTCACTAAATAAATCGCGATATTCATGCATAGTGGAAATGATATCTGCAGTTGCCATTTCTCTTTGATAGCCAAGATTTTCAAATGTAACCGTTTCCCAATGGTCATTTGGATTTGACACCTCAAATTCAAAATCTGGCGCAAGAATGATTTTATTGCTCTCTTCCTTTTTATTTGCATCTAATGCCAGCTGAAATGTTTTATTTTGAGAATTTTTATCGATTCGGATAATGGTCTTTTCTTTCTGAGTATGATAGCGTACTAAATAGTCCCCCTCTTTTAAAGAGACATTAACTTTTCTGTTTTTATTGGGCGCCACATTAAATTGTGAAAAAAAGTGCGGTGTGTTCGTTGGCGTGAAGTAACAGTAGATGCTATCACTAATTTTTCGAACACTTGGATTTGGAGTAAAAGTCAGTTCCACATGAGACGAGTATCTTGCATCATACTTGATGTTACAAGTATTGCAATGGACGCTGCTTCCAATATCACCTAATCTACTTTTTCTCGATTTGGGCATCCTGCATCTCGGACATAAAATGTCCCAATGCATATCAAAGTACCCTTTGACAGTGGATTCTAGCATTGATTTCAGCAACTCGTCTTTATCGTAATTAAACGTTTTTGCTATTTGAAATGGTCGCATTTGTTTTAAATACTCATCGGGTGATGTGAAAACAATCTCCGACAATGTTTTTGAAATAGGTTCATTTTTTATAACATGTTCTAATTTGCCCGTTAAACTTTTAATATCGCTTTCACTTTTGCTAACTTTCTTCCCCATGAATTGATTATAATTGCTTAATTTTTCATCTGGAAAACTCAAATATTTGTCAATGTTTTTATACCATGAAAAAATTTTCTTCAAGGTAATTTTCACGTAGAGCTTAAACATAGGATGAAATATCTTTGGGACATTAAGATACCAATCAATTCTAACTTCTGTTTTATCTTTACCTTTTTCAGTAAAATAAGTTTCTATACAGGCATATTTAGGAATACCAAATCGAAAAACCCACTCTGTTCTGTAAAATTTTAAATTGATCCATTCAAATGGTAATTCAATGTAATAGCCAAATAGCCAAGAAAATATATTGACTGTTGTGCCGCCATACGAGTTATTGACAAAAAATGTTTTTGTAGTGGGCGGTATGCCGGCCATTTTATCGACCATATTCATATTGGCGAGATGGCCCCATAAATCATTAACGGATTGATTCAATACAATGCTCTTTGAAATCATGAAAGCGTTTTTCTTTAATTTCTGAATACGATCGTAGTCACGATACTTTCTTTCGATTTTCATTGCTTTACTTGAAGCTGAACTTTTCAAACTCTTCTTGTCGTTCATAATAAACCACACAATCATTAAGTGATTAGGTAATAATAATTGAAACTATAGTATACTTTCATGATTTGGCCATGATCTGGCTCAAAAAATAAATCTATCTAATGGGTAACTGCTCACACCTTGCTAACTGCTCACACCTCGTCATCCCGCGGCTTACCTCGTCATCTCGCAGCTTACCTCGTCATCCCGCAGCTTACCTCGTCATCCCGCGGTTTACCTCGTCATCCCGCGGCTTGACCACGGGATCCATAACGCACCGCATGCGTTGGCGCGAAAAACGCGCCTGGATTCCAGCTTTCGCCACAATGACGGGCAGTTGCTCTAATTGATATAGTTAGATTAGGTGGCAGCATTAAACATAAAGACCCTGACTAGAATTATTGAGATTGGAAGTATATGATACTCATACCCAATGAATGTTTTCTGAAGAGGTAACCATGAAACTCTATTGTGTTCGCCATGCTGAAGCGATGCAGCCAGATGTTGATCCACAACGAGGGCTAACTCCAAAGGGAAGAGCGGACGTTACGAAAATCGCTCAATATCTTGGCTATCGTGGGGTGCACGTTGCTCATATTTTCCATAGCGCTAAATTGCGAGCCAGGCAAACGGCAGAAATCTTGGCCGCTAATATAAATACGGGGCAGATCAGTGAGAATGACGCTCTACTAGGCGAGCAAAATTCAGTAGAACCCATGCTTGAAATGATTGGAACATGGAGTGAAGATACTCTGTTGGTCGGTCATTTACCTTCCATGTCGAAATTAGTGAGCGCATTGGTGGTCGGCAATGAAGAACAATATCCGATTGTCAATTTTCCTCCAGGTACAGTTGTTTGTTTAGAATATTATGAACATCACCGTTGGATTATTAATTGGTTATTAAGGCCTAACATTGTTCCAGAAATTTGCGTATAACGTTAATGGACAATGGTGAAAACTCATTAGTCATCGACCTTAGATTTTCAATTTATTTAAGTCTCATTTTATCAGTGAGCCATTTAGGTGCATTGATCTGTGTGATTTGCGTGAGCTTATCCCCTCTCATTAAAGGCGTATTGATTATTTCCATTCTTGCTCAGGGTTATTATCTATTCCGCACTTATGTGTTGTTTAATCACCCCAATAGCATTTATCGAGTCGTGTTAAAAATAAACGCTGAGTACGACTTGTATACAAAACAGGGGGTTGTTATACCCGCTATTTTAGATCAACATCGTTTAATGACACGTTCTCTGATTATCATTAATTTCAAGGTCGAGGGAAAAAGGTTCAAAATGCCTATGATTTTATTTGCAGATAGCGCGCCGAAAGACTCTTTAAGGCGTTTTCGCATGATGTTGTGGCGAGCTTAACTCATTTTCGGTTTAAGCCATATGAAATATAATAGAGTGGTGAGTATGATGCAAAACGCTGCGAGAATAAAGGGTAATGTCAAATACCAATTAATCAACACGCCCGATAGTAACCCGGTGATTAACCACGCTAGTGACAAGGTTGTGCTTGCTGCGCCTAAAACAAAGCCTTGATGGTCGGCGGCAGTCTGATTTGACAGGATGGTTAATATTGATGGATAGGCTGTGCCTATAAAAATTGAGGTGGGGATCACAAATAACCATTGCAGTAGTAGAGATCCATTGATGGCTAAACCAATAAACCCAATGGTTGAAATCACTAAGCTCAATGCCAGTATTTTTTCAACGGTAAACGAACGAATCAATAGTCGGTAGATGAACGTTAATCCTAATGACATCCAAAGCCCAATGTAAGCTGTAAAAAGGCCAATGGTTGTGGGTGATTCGTTAAATTTATGAGTTAAATATAAAAAGATGGCTTGATAATATTGACTCCAGGCGATTTCTAATAAAAAGAAAATCAGTAAAAAAGCAGCGACGTATTTATTAAACAAAATCTTTAAAAGCTTCGGCCTTGTTCGGCTGATAGGTTCTTCTTTTTGTTGTTTAATAAGCTGCTGCGACTCATCACTGAAAAATAATAGGAGCAATAAAATATTCAAAAACGCTAACAGTGCAGCAAACCAATAAGGTGTCATTACATTAAACCAACTGACGATGTGGTGATCCGATAAGTAGCCACCTGCTAATGGGCCTAATACCATGGCCAGTGTCATTGCAAGAGCAATCATACTTAAATAAAAGGCTTTTTGATTTCCACTCGAAAAATCGGTAACAGCGGCTTGTGCGACAGGTCGGCTACTGCTTGATGCGCCCGCGATAAAACGGCCTAATAATAATAAACTCACTTGTCCTGTTAGGATGCCAATAATAGGAAGAATATATCCCAATAAAGCTGCTGATAAACTTAACAGGAATGTTTTTTTGCGACCCCATTTATCCGATAGATGGCCAACCACGGGCGCAGCGATTAAAGAGGCAAGTGGTGATAGCATGATGGTGATCCCATATAGCAAATTTCGAGTGGCCATGCTCGTGTCTGCAGGAATAATAGTAAAGTCGCCCTTAATAAAGAGGCGCAGTAATACTGGAATAATTAAAAAATAACCGAAAGAATCGATAAAAATAATCAAAAATAACGGGATTAAAGATTTAAGTGGTTTAGGTGAACTATTGGTATAGAGAGTGGTGTTCAACGGAAAAGTCTCATTTTGAATAGTGATGATAGTGGCTTTCGATCACAGAAGCCACGCAACCCGTAATTTTTTTAGCCATCTCGATATGTAAAAATTCATTGGGGCCATGCGCATTCGATTGAGGACCCAAAACACCGGTAATTAAGAACTGTGCTTTGGGGTACAGATCGCCTAGCATGCCCATAAATGGGATACTACCACCCTCCCCAAGATAAGCCGCGGGCCGATTGAAAAACAACCTAGAGGCTTGGTCGTTAGCCTTGGTTAGCCAATCGCTCATTTCTGCTGCATGCCAGCCTGGGCCAAACTCTCGGCAATCAAAAGTGATGGTGGCGCCATAAGGCGGATCAGTTTCTAGCGTTTGTTTTAAAAAATCTGCAGCAGGTTTAGGATGGCAAGTGGGTGGCAAGCGTAATGATAATTTTACGGTTAATTCTGGCAAAGTTACATTGCCAGCATTGGCAGTAGCGGGTAGGCCGTCTGCGCCTGTAATAGCTAATGCGGGGCGCCAAGTGCGATTTAAAATTAATTCGCTGATATCTTGATCGACGAGTTGAGTTTTTTTGGATAGAGGATAAGCATTAATCCAGGTATCGTCGAGCATTTCTGCTGCACGTCGTGCTTGCTGAATTCGTTTTTCGGGAATCGTAACTTTGAATTCATCCAATAAGATAGTGCTGTTGTTTGCATCTTCTATACGATCTAATAATATTCGTAAAATAGCAAAAGTTGAAGGGACGACACCGCTTCCTAAGCCTGAATGAATGCCGTGTTCGAGCACTTTAATACTTAAATCACCACCTATTAGTCCGCGTAGAGAGGTTGTACTCCAAAGCTGTTGATAATTGCCGCAAAATGAATCTAGACAAATCACTAAATCCGGTTGTTGGATGTGTTGTTTTAATTGCGTTAAATAATGAGGTAAATCGTTGCTACCACTTTCTTCACTTGCTTCGATAATGACAACACAACGTGCATGAGGAATTTGATTTTTTTGTAATGTAGCAATCGCGGTGAGTGCGGAAAATACCGCATAACCATCGTCGGCGCCACCGCGGCCATATAGCTTCCCTTCTTTAATGACAGGCTTCCAGGGCCCTAAATCGTTGTCCCATCCTTTCATTTCGGGTTGTTTATCCATATGACCATAAAGCAAAATGGTGTTATCGATCTGGCCTGGTATTTCAATAAATAATAATGGAGTGCGTTGTTCAGATTCCAGTAATTGTATGGACATGTTTTTGATAGGCTGGCGTTCACACCAATCTTTTATTAATTGCATGGCTTGATCCATATAGCCATTTTCTTTCCATCGACTATCGAATACCGGCGATTTATTAGGGATTTTAATATATTTTTGAAGTTGTGGAATAATATCATGATCCCAGCATTTTGAAATGTCGGAATAGGCGGCTTTCAATGTGTTTTCGAGTTGAGACATCTTATTGATCCTTAGATTATAAAAACGGTGTAATAAAGACAATAAATATGCCTGCCGGTGCAATGTAGCGAATTAAAAACCGCCAAGCAGGGTATAATTTTGAATTTAATTCTGATCGAGTGGCGGACTTTTTCATGACCCATCCAGCAAACAGTGCAAATCCCAAACCGCCTATCGGCAGGATGATATTGGTTGGGATATTGGTTGCTAAATCAAATACGGTGTAGGTGTGAAAAAACTTAACATCCTTCCAAAGATTAAATGAAAGTAGTGAACCGATTCCAATTGACCAGGCAAATACCCCAACAAGCACAGCTGCAGTTTTGCGTTTTACTTTGAGTCGATATTGTAAGGTAATGACAAGAGGTTCTGCTAAATTAATCGATGAAGTCCAGGCTGCAAATAACAATAATAAGAAAAATAACCCACCCACAAAAGCACCACCCGGGATATCTGCAAAAGCAATGGGTAGCGCGACAAACATTAATCCAGGCCCGGCGCTTGGTGATAAATGATGAGCGAACACCAAAGGAAAAATAGCAAAACCGGCTAAAATAGCCACGAGCACATCGAGCGCTGCGACAATAAATACCGTTTGAGCGATATTAACATTTTTAGGAACGTAGGCACCGTAAGTGAGCATAGCCCCTGCACCTAGTGCTAAAGTAAAAAAGGCATGGCCCATTGCCGCTATAACAACTGAGGATGTAATAGTATTGATATTGAAATCAAATAAAAAACGGGCTGCTTTTGCGAAATTACCCACACATGCAGCATAAATGACCAATGCCAGCAAGATCAGGTAGAGCGCGGGCATCATAAATTGAGTCGCTTTTTCTAAACCTTCGTGAACTCCTCGGATGATCACGCCAATGGTTAATGCCATAAATAGTGTATGCCATCCTAGCAGTCGCCATGGGTTTGAGAGAAATTGATGCCAGACGTGATTGACTTGGTCGGCATTTAAGCCGTTAAATTGACCCGAGATACTTTTAATAAGATAGGCGATACTCCATCCGGATACCACGCTATAAAATGACAACACCAGCAGTAAGGCGAGAGCGCCCCACCAACCGAGTAGTCCCCAATATTTTGATCGTTTTGATTGTTTGGCTAAGGTGATTAAAGCATCGACCGGATTTTTACGCGCTCGTCGACCAATCAGAATTTCGGCGATCATAATCGGAAGACCAAGAATGAGTACAAAGATCAAATAGAGTACTACAAAAGCACTGCCACCATGAGAGCCTGCCATGTAAGGAAAGCGCCAGATATTCCCAAGCCCTACAGCCGCACCCGTTGCCGCTAAAATAAAAGCCCATTTCGAGGACCATTGATTGAGCAGCACCGCGTTGTTTGGTTTTATTTGAGTCATATCATTCATTACCCGAATGAGCATCATTTTGTCATTTGTGGTTGGGGATGGCAACCTTTAAATTTTAAAGATTAGTGAGTGTATGGAGTAAAAGAATAACTTATTTAGGAGTTTGCTTTAAGTTCCTAAATTATTTACACTACAACAGTGCTTTTAGATTTTTAAGGGGTTAGTAAATGGATTTACATGTTATAAGAACCATGCTGTTCACTCCAGCGAATCGACCCGAGCGTTTTGAGAAAGCTAAGCTGACGGGTGCCGATGGACTTGTTATCGATTTAGAAGATGCTGTCTCATTATCTGAGAAAGATGAAGCAAGAGATATTGTCATTAATCATTTTAAACATTATCAATCAGAACCAAACTTTATTCAATGTCTTCGTGTAAATAGCATTAAAACTCCTGCTGGGTTAAAAGATTTGTCGGCAATAATTGATTCTGGTGCTTTCCCTGATGTTTTAATGATTCCTAAAGTAGAATTTGCAGCAGAAATTATTATATTAGATGCGTTATTTGCTCCAAAACGTGTGCCCTATATCGTGCTTATCGAAACGGCGACTGGATTATATAACGCTAAAGAGATTGTTGCTTCTAGTGATAATGTCAAAGCACTTGTTTTTGGCGGGGGTGATCTTGCAGCCGATTTGGGTGCAGAACTGGATTGGGAGCCGATGCTGAATGCCCGCTCACTAATCATTAGGGCGGCAGCCACTGCCGGAATTTCGGCGATCGATGTGCCATACTTAAAACTTAAGGACCCAGATGATACGGGTGTTATTGAAGAAACGAGGAAAGTAAAAGCGCTTGGTTATACGGGTAAATTTGCGATACATCCGAAACACATAAAACCGATTATTGATACGTTTACACCGTCTGTTGAAGAAGCAGAAAAAGCAAAGCGCATCGTGGATGCTTATGAGAAATCCGGTGGTAAAGTTTGTGAGATTGATGGAAAAATGATTGATGTACCCATCTATCGTTCAGCAAAACGTATCATTGATTTAGCATCCAAGTGATTTATAGGAGGTTGGCATGTCGAAGTTTATTGCATATATTAAAGTATCCGAGAATCGTTATCGTGAACAATTTGGCATTAGTTTCGAAGACTTTGAGGTTGGCCAAAAATTTAAACATCGACCGGGCGTTACGATTAGTCAACAAGATAATAAAGATGAAGCGCTCGATACGATCAATAATGCACAATTGCATTATGATGCACATTATGCGGCACAGACTGAGTGGAAACATTGTCTTGGAGTCAGCACATTAACGCTACAGAATGTAATTGGAATGACCTGGAAAACATTTGGTAGGCGACAACGTATTCTAAGTTATGACGATATTGCTATGACTCATCCCGTGT
>SDBV01000907.1_pt1 | contig 43229 bp, 39 predicted proteins | sample 2277081 | NCBI WGS metagenome assembly SDBV01 (sample SAMN10402039, study PRJNA504765) | marine sediment metagenome | isolation source: marine sediment core GS10_PC15, 223 cmbsf | place: Arctic Ocean: Southern Knipovich Ridge | collected 2010
TGAGGAAAAGGGAGTTCACGCCATAGATATTGCTAAAGGGCTTCTGGACCGGGGTTTTCATGCACCAACTATATATTTTCCATTAATTGTTAAAGAGGCAATTATGATCGAGCCTACCGAATGTGAATCTATGAAAGAAATGGATAGTTTTATAGGCGCTATGATAGAACTGGCGGAACTTGCAGATAAGAATCCGGAAAGCTTTAAAGAAATGCCTGTAACAACACCTGTATCGCGGCTTGATGAAGTTAAGGCTGCAAGGGATATGAAGCTTAAGGTTTAAGGTATTAGCCTGAAATGTAAAAAAGAGTAGCAAAGGTATGAAAAATGATGTATCTTTTAGAAATAGAAGGGAAATAAAATGAATTTAAGAGTAGTTATTGAATATGATAAAGAAACAAACTCATACAGTTCAGTTTGTCCTGAGCTTCCGGGTTGCGCAAGTTGTGGAGATACTGAAGAAGAGGCAATGCAGAATATAAAAGAAGCTATTGAGCTTTATCTGGAACCAGACGAAGAAAGTACCAATCCTTCTGCAAAAGTGTATGAGATTGCTATTTAGTGTCTCCAAAACAAAAAAGATTTACTGCAGAAGAAATTATCAAGATTTTAATTGCACAAGGTTTTAAGAAGATTAGCCAAAAAGGCAGTCATCAGAAGTGGAAAAATTACAATACTGGTAAAAAAGTAATAGTTCCTTACCATAAAGGTAAACAAATTCCAATTGGTACATTAAAAAAGATCATTAAGGGAAGTGGTATTGACCATGACGAATTTATATAAATAATAACTTTACTGCTTATAGTTAATAACTTTTACCATCAAAGCAAATATTAGTAACTGTTACCAACTTATTTAATATCATAATTGGGACCGGTTTTATAATATAAAGACAGCCTGTGCCATGTTTTTCTACCTTATATATAAATCTTCTTAAACATCACAAAATACTTTAATTAATATTCTTATTGACTCTACTAATGTAATAAAATATTATTTTAAGTATATATTAGGAGGAATAAATGAAAGCAGGTAAAATTATTAGTAGAATCTTACTTTTATTAATTTTAATTGCAGCAATGACAAGCTGTATATCATCAACTCCTGTAGTCCAGGTATATTCAGGACCTAAACTTGAAAGAGCAGAGGTTGCTCGTATAACCATGGATCCTTCTTTAGGTGTTCGATCTGTGAATAGAGCAGATCCTTTACCTTCGGCCACCATGAGAACTATGACTCTTGAGCTTTTACCTGGAAAGTATAATATAACTCTTTTTTATAATGACGGTTATCAAGACTCTGTAAATAACTTAGATGTTATGGTATTTGTAGAAGCCGGTAGATCGTATCATATTTATGATGGATATATGGGTGACTCGTGGGATCCATATTGTTTAGAAAATTAATTTAATACGGTTAATTTAGATAACTGTATGTAAATGCATTATATTTATTTATACAAGAATATTTAATCAACTGTGTAATTCTTTAATAAATATGCCGATATTTAATAAAGAGTCGTAAGCAGGTTTTGTTTACAAGGTATTCTTTGATATGCAGGATAATTGGCCGCTAGATCGTATTTAGCAGCCAGGTCTTAGAGTTGATGTGTTTCCCTGATGCTTTCATCTGGAATGTACGGCTTCATAGAAAAGTGATACTAAAAAATATGGAGATATAAATATAATGAAATTTACAAAAGCCTGTCTTTTTATTGTTTTATTTGCAGTAATTATCATATACTCTGGTTTTAGTACAACAGTAGAAATAAATTTTAGTGCAACCTGGGGTTTATATGATGAAATTGTTAATGAAGCTTATAAATATCTTGGTGTTCCGTATGTCAGTGCCGGAATCAGCAAAGATGGAGTGGATTGCTCAGGATTAACTTATTGTGTTTATAAGGAAGTAACCGGTTTGGTTCTTCCCAGAAGTGTAGCTGACCTTATATTACAGGGTGAGGTTATAGAAAATAATTTACTGCCGGGCGATCTTGTGTTTTTTGATACAGTGGGCGGGCCTTCCCATGTTGGTATTTATATTGGAGGTGGAGAATTTATTCATGCAGCATCTGATGGGCCAAGAACAGGTGTTACTATAGATAATTTATCTACAGATTATTATAAAGATAGGTACCTTGGTGCCAGAAGGCATATAGAGAACAACTTTCCATTAATAAAAATAGTGATTGATGATGAATCAGGTACGCTTGTTATACCATACACACTTCCTTCGGGAATTCCTCTTTACTTTTCAATTGCCAGTGAAATGTCTGATGATGTTTTTGTAGAATTGAAAATGCTAAAAGGTAATGACACGGCTGTATTTACAAAAAGGATTCGTCTGTATCCGGATGAAGAGCCTGCTTTAATTATGTTTATTCCTGATGCAGGCAGCTGGAAAGCAATAATAAGTAATAGCAAAGAGATGGTCCGGATTGATTTTTTGTCGGAAGACAGTGAATAATATAAAATAGAGTAAAAAAAGAATACATAAACGTAGTAAGAAAATAATTCGAGTATGAAACCCTTGGAAGATAGTAAAATAAATAAGCCTGTAACTCAAAAAAACCGGACAAAAAATAAAACAATTGTTACTTCACTTGTAATGCTGTGTACTATGGCAACAAGGTTGCTTGGCTTTGTAAGAAATGCGTTAATAAATGCAATATTTGGCGCAAGCGGAAATGCGGATGTACTGCATGCTGTTTTTACTATTCCAAATAATTTCAGAAAACTTCTGGCAGAAGGGGCATTATCATCCGCTTTTATTCCTGTTCTTTCTAAAACCATAGTAGATGATTCAACAGGCAATTCGGCAAAGCGTCTGGCTAGAAATATAATTACATTCCAGTTTGTTTTTCTTATTCCAATACTGGCGCTGTCGGTAATATTTGCGGATCCTATTATTGAATTATTTTTAGAGTTCAAAGAACCATGGAAAATGGAGCTTGCAAAATCTCTGTTTAAATGGCTTATTTTTTATCTTTTTTTTGTAAGTTTAAGTGCGGTACTAATGGGTGTTTTAAATTCAAATAACATTTTTGTTGTACCGGCACTATCGCCTTTGATGTTTTCTGTTGTTGTAATAAGTTCTGTATTTTTCCTGCATGAAACTCTCGATATATTTTGTATAGCAGTTGGAGTGTTAGGCGGAGGACTTCTGCAGATTATTTTCCAATTACCATTTTTTAAGAAAATTGGCTATGATTTAAAACCGGAATTAGGATTTAAAAACGAAGATTTTAAAAAAGTCCTCAGGTTATGGCTTCCTGTTATGGCAACATCCTCGATATTTGTTGTAAATCATCAGGTCGCAATATTTTTTGCAAGCAGTCTGGAAGAAGGCAGCACAACCTTTCTTGCTAATGCAGTTGTGTTCTGGCAGCTTCCGTTCGGAATATTCTCTGCATCTATCACAACAGTGCTTTTCCCGAAAATGAGCAGGCAGGCTGTAAAGAAAGATAATAACGGCCTTGTCGAATCTGTAAGTTATGGATTAAGGTTTCTATTTGCAGTATTAATTCCTTCTACAATATTTTTTATGTTTTTCGGAAGAGAGATTGTTGCTACGGTTTACGGGCGCGGTAATTTCACTACGTTACATTCTATACAGACCGGATATGTCTTAATGGGATATGCAATAGGACTATTTAGTGTAGGAGGATTTAATTTCATTCAGCGTTTTTTTTATGCAAACAGGGATTATAAAACCCCGTTCTGGATTGCATTTATTGTGATGTGCCTGGATATAATTATTTCAATCTGGCTAAAAGATACATACCTTCGTGTAACCGGGCTTGCAGTTGCCAATTCTGTTTCATTTACAGTAGGTATAGTTATAATGTTTATTTTTGCCCGGAAGCGCTTAAAAAGGATAGATGGAAAAAAAATCGGAAAAACAATTATTAAAGTTATTTTTTCTATGATACCTGCAGCTGCAGTTCTTTTTCTATACAGCTATTTAGTAAGGGAGCTCTGGACAGAAGCAAGTTCTTTTATTAATTTAGCTTTGCTTTTAGGTGGCTTTGTTTGCTTTTCGCTTATTAGTCTGTTATTTTACTATTTAACCGGTGTGGAAATATTAAAAGATATAATCGCGCGGAGGTTTAAAAAATGAAAAAAATAATATTCGTATTAGTAATTATTTTAATAATACCGTTCTATATATATAGTGAAGAAAGTGAACAGGATGAGGAAGAAGAAATTCGTTCTATAATAGATGTGTGGAAGGATGTTCTTCTTTATGGAATAGACTCAGAAGTTTTAGAAACAATCGTTGCTATACGCTCCGCGGAGGAAACATCACTAAATAATGAATTAGCTATGATTTTTGCGGAATCATATAATCTGGAAGTCAGGAAATCGGTTATTTCATACTTTCAACTAATTGAATATGAAGGCATTATACCTCAGGCAGAATCAATACTAGAAAATCATGAAGACGAAAATAAAGATATTATTATAGCTATTCTTTACTACTTATCTCATATGGAAGCAGAAACAGATCAGGAATTATTAAAAGAATTGATAGATGATTCAAACGCCGGTATTTCCACAGCTGCATTGAAAGTAATTTCAACAGGCCTGTATTCTGATTTAGAAAAAGTGGAGATTTCTCTTTATCTGATAGAAAAACTTGAAGAGAGTAAATTTAATGAAGATGTAAAACCGGAAATTATAATTGCGTTAGGAGAACTTGGTTGTTTTGAGTCTGTAGATAAATTGCTTGAAATTGTAGAAGATACGTATGAAGAGAAAATACTCCGAATGTATGCTGCTGATGCGCTTGGAAAAATTGGGGATGTTCGGGCAGTGCCCGCGTTAAAGGAAATATTTTCCGAGCAGGATGCGTTATTAAAAGCATATGCTGCTTCTGCGCTTTCCAATTTTGATGCAGAAGGAGTAGCAGATATCTTAATGCAGGGTTTACGTGATTCCAACTGGAGAGTAAGGCTTACAGCTGCAAAAGGGCTTGGCGAGCTTGGAGCAACAGAAGCTCTGGATATTCTAATATATAAAGCAAAAAATGATCCGGAGAATGTAGTTAAAATGGAAGCAATTACAGCGATAGGAAAATTGGGTGTAAGTGAAGCTTATGATTTTATACGTGAAGTTTATGCAGACGACTACAGGGCGCTTGATATCCGTTCGCATTGCCTTGAAGTACTCATAGAAAATGACCTGTCAAATTCAATAAATAGTATTAAAGAGCTTGTAGAAAAAGAGTTAGTAAGTTCACTTACACAGGGAAAAATCCTTGAAATTACAGCCAATCAAATATTTACAGTAGAATCTTCCGAGCTTAAAGATATATTTGCACTGTTAATAAACAGTACAAACTTAAATGTTAGGCTTGCAGCAATTAGGGGCATTGCAAATAATCGATATAGCGATTTAAAAGATACACTGGAGACCCTTTCCGAAGAAGATCCCGCTTCTGTAATAAAAGAAACAGCAATTGCGGAGCTTGAGAACTGGTAAGCTCGTAAAATAATTCGTACTTATATGAAAGTCTTAAAAGCTAAATCAATATTAACCAATATAATTCGTGATTTCTTTTTAAAAGAAAAATATTTAGAAGTGGATACTCCAATTTTAAGCCCCTATTTAATTCCGGAAGCCTGCCTTGAGGTGTTTAAAACAGATTATATTTCAGAGGATAAATCCAGAAAAAACTGCTATTTAATTCCTTCACCGGAAATCTGGATGAAGAAATTACTTGCGGAAGGTTCCGGTGATATCTTCCAGATAACAAAAAGTTTTAGAAATGCAGAGCCGGCAGATAGAATGCATAACCCTGAGTTTACTATGCTTGAATGGTATACAGTAAATAAAAATTATATGGATTCAATTAAAGTAATGCAGGAATTACTTAAGCGTATAATTAATAAATTTAAACTTCCGGATTCGGTGCGGAAAATATTAGATAACTTTTTTAAGATTATTTCTATGAAAGAGCTATTCTTAGGTATCCTGAATATAAATCTTTCTGAATTAAATAGTACAGGAGAGATTAAGAACAAGGCAGAAGGTTTAGGTTTAATTTTAGACACTGATGATACATGGGAATCCGCTTTTAATAAAATGTTTCTTAATTTTATAGAACCGGAATTAGACACGATGCGGCCTGTAATAATCTATGATTATCCGTCAAAAATACCATGCCTTGCAAAAAGTACCGGATTTTATAGTGAAAGATGGGAGCTTTATATTAAGGGAATAGAAATTGCAAATTGTTATTCTGAAGAGACTGATAAGTTGAAGATTATGGATTTTTTTAAAAATCAGATGCTGTTAAAACAAAAAAGTTTAATAAATCATTCTGCAGACTACAGTTTTTTAGAAATATTTGATAGTAACTTTCCGGAATGCTCCGGCGCGGCACTTGGCATGGATCGTCTTTTCATGGTATTATTAGGCATTGATTCATTGGATGGAGTTATTACTTTCCCGTTTAAAAAAATCTTTTAAATTAAGTACTTAAAACTATTAGTATGTAATAATATTAATGTTTGATACTTAAATATTGATTATATATTGGAGAATATTATGATTAAAGCAGGACAAATATCAAAAGGAATGTTTTTAAAATTCAAGAATGAACCCTATCTTGTGGCAGATCGTGAGTTTGTTAATCCTGGAAAAGGTACTGCATTTGTGCGTTTAAAATTAAAGAGCTTAATGAGCGGAGCTGTTCTGAGACAGACTGTTAAAAGCCAGGAATCTGTTGAGGATATTATTGTGGAAGAGAAAAAAGCGCAATTTTTATATATGGATAATGATGATTATCATTTTATGGACAATGAAACGTTTGAACAGTATGAAATACCTATAGAAGGTATGGAAAGGCAGAAAAACTTTTTAAAGGAAGGTGAAGACTTTTATGTGGTTTTCTATGAAGACCGCCCTATAGATATAAAACTGCCTTTTAAAATGGTTTTTACCATTACAGAAGCTGAACACGCGGAAAAAGGAGATACTGTAACGGGAGCAACAAAGATGGTAACGGTAGAAACAGGATTTAAGGTTAAAGTTCCTATTTTTATTAAGCAGGGTGAGCGGATAATGATAAATACAGAAACAGGTGATTATGTCGAACGAGTAAATTAGGTGAGTAAATCTGATGTTATATTAAGTAAAAAATATTTAAAAAAGTATGAAAATATTATAAGTTTAATAAATAAGCAGGTAGATTTCAGATTCTATGGAGAGAATCTGAAGTTTTTGCTTTCTCAAGGCCTATTCAGCAGTTTTAATATAGACAGAGGTTCTGCTCTGCTGTTAAAGACAGTTGCAAAGCATATCAATATATCCCCGAAAAGCACAGTAATAGATGTTGGCTGCGGAATTGGTACAATAGGCCTTTCAATTAAAAAAAAGTTTCCGGAAATCACTTTATATTGTACAGACAGGGATGCGCTTGCGGCTCGTTTCACAGAAATCAATGCGGAACTAAATAATATAGAGGATTGTAATATTTCCGGCGTTCTTGGAATAGGCACGGAAAAGAGGGAATATGACTTAATAGTTTCCAACCTTCCTGCAAAAGCAGGTAATAAAGTGCTGGAATATCTATTAGTATCTTTTTTATTATCTTTATCAGATAAAGGTACTGCAGCTGTTGTAATCGTAAAAACCTTAAAAGATTTTGCTAATAAGTTATTAATTAATATAAATGCAGAAATTGTATTTTTAGAAGATTCTAAGGATTATTCTGTATTCCATTTTAAAAGAGCTGGTAAAAAATTAGAAGAGTATAATTTCTCTATATCCAAATATATAAGAAAAAGCATTGATTTTAACTATAAGAAAATACGTTACAATCTGCATACTGTTTATAATCTGCCGGATTTTGATACAATAGGATACCAGGCCCGGCTTGCGATGGAATTGTTATCTCTATTAAAAATAGAAGGGCGTGCTTTATTCTATAAGCCCGGGCAGGGCCACCTTCCTGTTTTTACTTCAATTAAAAATGATATTACAGAATACTGTCTTGCAGGAAGAGACCTGTTGGAACTGGAAATATCAAAACATAACCTTAAAGATAAAAATATCTCCAATATTGATAGTTCGCATATTTCCTGTTATAAGGACTTAAGTTTTAAGGACAAATTTGATTTAATTGTTTTTTTACCCGGCATAACATGGAATAAAAATCTGTATTTTAATTTGTTTGAATTCCTTAAAAGCATGACGAATAAATACGGAATAATTATAATTGCCGCTAAAAGTACGTGGATACATAGGCTTTTAGAGTTCAAACATAATTTAAAAATAATTAATGATAAAAAGCTATACGGTTTTAGAGGGATAGTGTTAAAAAACAATTCCTTGTAAGATGAGTATTGCTGGTATCAGAATATATTTTTTTAACATTATATACTCTCCATGTATATTTCTGATCATATTAATACTTTAATAATATATTTCATATCACAAAAAAAACATTTAATCCACATTTTATAAGAAAAATATAAATATTGGTACTATTATTATAGTAAATATTTGATATAATACAGGATGTTAATTGTTAAAGCGGACTCTGATTTTGGATTTTAAAAAAGTAATTTTAAGTTTTATTTTTGTAATTACAGTCATATTATCTTTCTTCTTTTTTTATCAATATAATACGGGTATTAAAGAATCTTTATATTCAATGTACACTTATTTCTCATTTGGAGAGAGTTATGCTAATGCAATAAATATACAGCAGTTAGTAAATAAAGTAGAAAAAAATTATGGAGAGGAAATAGAAAGGTATTCGGAACAATTTCAGCTGCCTTCGGAGTACTTGAAATCATTAATAGTGTTGGAATGTTCCGGGCATAGGCCTGCTCCGTCCAGGTTCGAACATCATGTCTATAATAAATTGCTCGATCTACGAAGCGGAAAGATAGAAAACTATGGTATTATAGAACAATCTGATATTACTGATGCTACAGATGAAGCATTATTAAATTTAGCAAGTTCCTGGGGACCTTTTCAATTAATGGGTTATAAATGTATACAGCTGGGAATTAATATCAGTCAAATGCGCGGCGAGAATGCTGTTTACTGGGGAATAAAGTGGATAGATATGACCTATGGAACTTATTTAAGAAGGAACGAATATGAGAATGCGTTTCATATTCACAATACCGGAAGAGAATATCCGGTAGACGGTAATGTCTCTACAAGTAATCCGGATTATGTAAAAAGAGGATTGCAGTATATGAAATATTTTTAAAAAAATTAAAAACATTAACTAAAGTTTTTATTGAAAATTATAAACTCATCAGCTAAGCTTTTAAATATGAATATGTTCAATTTATAAGGAGTTCATAATGAGTACGCAAAAAGGAGCCGTATATCATATCCTTAATAATGCTTACAAACAAATTTGTAAAGGGTATTTAAATGATGTTCGAAAACGGATAATTAATATGCAGATATCAATAAAAACAGGGCTGAATTTAAATACTTTTAATGAGGATACTAATGACAGCGAAGATGATATAAAAAAAATACTTGCTATAATTCGGGGGCCGGAAATTGGATTAAAAGATTTTGATTATGACTTTAAAGGAGACAAAGATGAATAACCTGATTTTATCATATAGTTCTCATAATTTGGATTTAATAATTGAAAAAATAAAAAATAAAGATCCCGCGTTATTTATGTTCTTTTATGGTGCGGATAATAATTATAAAGATTTTGAGAAAAAATTGAATGCTTTGTCAATTCCCTATATTGGATGTATGGATTCCGGAAGACTTGTTGCAGGCAGGTATCTGCTTGATAATAATTCTATAGTCGGAATGTCTATTTCAAAGAAAGTAATTAATAAAATAATAATTGATTCAATAGATATGTCTCCTGACAGAACGCCGGAAATTATTAAAAATGAAAGCAGGGAGAAATTTGTTAAGGCTGCTGCAAAATTGGGTATCGATCTACAGAATCCGGATATGGAAAGAGATATTGCGATAGATATACTGTATGGTTTAAATTCTGCGACACCTGTGTTAGAGGGCCAGAGCGTGGCAGGATTAATGCTGCAGACTGTAGGAGGAAGCTCCGGAGGCAAGACAGATTTTAAAGAATCAAATGTAATAAGCAGTGCCGGAAGTGGCCATGTAGGTGCTTTTGCTTTAATCAGGTTTAATGAAAAGTATAAATTCGTTATAGACAGGATATCAAACTTTGATACAGTATCTATAAACGCTCTGGAAGTCACCAAACTGGCAGGGCCGAGACATATACTCGAACTCAATAATAAACCTGCAACAGAAGAATATTGTTCCAAAATCGGAATAGATATAAGTGAATTAAAACCAGATACTTTTGCTAATTATACGCTTGGTTTAGAACCATGTGACGGTGAAAGGTTCATTACAAGTATCATGATGAAAGATGATGCTACTGGTTTAATAACTTATAATGATGTAATTATAGGCACAAAATTCAATCTGTATAAGAGTAAAAAACAGGAGCAGGATAGAATAAACGGATTAAAGAAGATTGCTGATAAAAATATAATCGGATTTATTTCATTTGACTGCATACTATGTTATCTTGCACGAAATACCTTAGATGAAGTTAATGTAATTGCAAAGGTTTATGAAGATGTATTACCTGGAATACCAAAAATAGGGTTTGGTACTTTTAGTGAGAATATCTGCGGTGTAAATGTAAATCAGACAGAAACATATTTAGCTGTATATGAGGAATAATTCTTTTTAGTTAAACCTGTTAAATTTAAGTTCTTCTGTCTGAATTAACAGCGGTAAAAACCGTATTTAGTACTTTTGATGTGGAAAAGGGGAATAGTAATATATTATCTGTACCTGAGTTCTTATATTTTACAACAGTGGTTTTATCTATTTTGGTTGCAAGAATGATAACGCTGGTTTTACGTCTTGTTGCAAAGCTTCTTATATTCTTTAAGACTTCCAGAGCATTTTTATCATCATAAGTACTTTTTGAATCAATAAAAATAATGCAGTACCCTTTTTCTTCTAAAGAGCCAATTAATTCTATGTTGCTTGTCGTGCTGCTTACATTGAAATAAACACCAAATATTTCTTGAATCAGGTTATTCATATTCTCATTACCGCTCATTACCATGATATTCTGTCCCTTTATTTTGTTAAAGAATAATGTCTGCTTTTCGTCCCATAATTTTACAGCATGAAGTTCTGTTTCAATCGGTTCAAAGTCTTTTGTAATAAAATCGAAGAGTTTTTTCTGGTTCACTTCAGACTGGGCAGATTCTGTTCTGCCTTTTACTTCAATCAGATTCTTGTCATTATAATAGGTTAAATGACTGATGCCTGCTTCATTTAATTTATCAAGCATTTTCTGTGTGAATTGTGTTAACGCGGGAACATATTTCTCTCCGTGCCTGTCAAATAAATCAAAGATGTACATACACTCTAATTTTAAAAACTCAACAGGCACAGATTTCTGCTTATCAAAATCTATCTGCAAAATGCTCATGCCAGAAAAATAGTTCTCTGCTAAATCAAATTCCGGAAGTTTTTTTACGTTTTTTAAGACTTTTAAAAATTCGCTGTTTTTTGTTAATAGCTGAATGCTGCGTTTTTTGAATTCCAATTCCGGATAAGTGCTGAATTTAAAAAGAATTTCAATATTTTCCTCTGTAATATTATCAGGATATAGTGAAGGAATAATTATAAACATTTTTGGTGATGTAAGATGCTTTTGTTTACAAAAACAGCGTATAAGGTAATTAAATAATTCGAGTTTTTCGGGCTCCAGATTCCCTTCAATTTGAGTAATAATTATATGTTCTTTAACATGTATATCTAACAGCATGGGGCCCTGTTTTTTTATTGGGGGATACTCTATTTCAAAAAAAAGCAGGATCCTTTCATAAAAAGCAACTGGATTTAATGGTATAGATAAAAAGGATTTTACATTTTCGTTTTTATATTTAACAATTTCTTCCGGAGAAAAATCACCTGTTAAAAATACAGGTATGTCTGAAATAACATGTGATATTCTTTTTTTAATTAAAAAGCCTTCTGCATCAATATCATTTTTAAACTCTTTATTTAAAATTATAAGATCAGGAATTTCCTTGATAGCTGCAGTATAGCCTTCTGTTGCATAGAGTGAAGTAAGAACTTTGAATCCTTTTAATTTTAAAAAGCTTTTTAAAAAATCGAGTAATAATGCATCCGGATAGATAACAAGTATTTTCTTAATATTAAGGACTCCTCTTCTATTTTTATAATATCAGTTTATTCGCATTATAACTTAAATATAAATGTTTTATCTACTATTTTTTTTTTAAGAGTACGATTTTAAAAGTAGTTTTTTATAAGAAATAGATTATAATTCTTTGGACAAAATCGGTGTTCCTTTTAGAAATTGGATGCCTTATCTGCAAGCATCTAAAGATTATTCAAACAAATAATCAAGGTCTATTTCTACACATGCGCAGGGAGTCTGAATACTCCAATTTTCAAGTACATCCGGATGTATTTCACCCATAATACCAACAGATTTGTTATTATAAATAATCTGGCCCGTTCGTCCTGTAATAAAACGGGAATCTTCAACTTCCTCTAATGAGTACTCAAGCCCAAGGTAATAAAACAATGCAGAAATAATAGAATTTATATCATTAAAACCAGCTTCTCTATCAGAACAAAGAAATCCAACATAATTTTTTGTTTTAGAACCATAATTATCTGATATTTCTCTATATGCTATTTTCCCTATTTCAAAAATATTATGAGGATAAACAGCATTCCCGGAAATGGATTCTGAGTGAAGAAGATTCGGAATAATTGATTTTCGAACGAGACAGTAGTTTTCTGTCATGGGATTAAGAATTTCAATAAATCCTTCATCTGTTATATTCATTTTTTCCTGGAAGTCTTTTTTAGAGCCGAGGTAATTATAAATCATTTCCTGAAAACCCAGGCCTACCATAATTTCACGTACTGTTCTCGAATACTCTTCTGCGCCGGTAAGTCTGCCGATTGTATAATCCTCCGGCATTATAGGCGGAAAACTATCCATACCTTTTGCAATCATTATTTCTTCAACAATATCAACAGGATGCAGGAAATCGTTTCTAAATACAGGAGGTATAACTTTTATTGAATTATTTAAAGTCACTGCATTTAATCCTATTTTATTTAACGCGTCTGTTCCTTCATCTGTTTTTAAAGTTATACCAAGAAGTTTATTCACGTAATTAATATCAACGGAAATATCCTTCTGGAAATAATATGGTGTAGTAATTTCCTTCCCATATTTTGTGTCATATGTGTATACAATTTTTACAGGTTTGATTGAAAAGCCAAGATCTGAAAAGTCACAAGCTGTGATAGAACCTGCCAGTAAAAGTGAGTCAAGGTCAGTTCCTGTAAGCTCTATAAAAATAGAATTATCACCAACCTTTACAGCGCCGAGATGAGCACTGTTGATTATCGGAGGTAAACTTAAAACATCTCCATTTTTATCTGTAAGAAAAGGGTAGGCATTAAAATCTTTTAGTATACTGCCAAATTCTATGCCTTTCGGATGACTTTTAAGAATTTCTCTTAAAGACATTTCCTCATCCATTCCTAATGGAATAAAACTTGTTTTATCAGGATCTGCAGCCTGGTAATTTACCGGATAATAGATCATATCGGACCTGTAGATTCCCATCGCTATGCTTTTTCTCCTCTGGCCGAAATTCCAGCATAATTTTTCCTGGCCCTGAATTATATCTATAAGAAGCTGTTCGTCTATTTCTTTTCCCTCTGCAATAAATGCAGTAATATATGGCCTAACATTTTTTAAAGATTCATCTACTTTAACTATCCTTTCTCCGGAATCCTTAATACTGTTTTTATCAGAGAAAAAACTATAATTATTAGTACTGCAATTAATAAAACTTTTTATCTGCCTTGCAAGGCCTGCTGTCGACCATAGATCCGGACGATTTGTATCATTCAATTCTATTTTTAAAACACCCTGTTCCGGAAGTACTTCATCGAGTTCTGCTTTTGCACCGGTAAGAATTTCAACTAATTCCTCTTCTTTGAATTTTTTTCCTATTAAATTATATAAATGTTCTTCATTAACCTCAATTTTTGGCATTAAATCAACTCCTCTTTTATAATTAACAAGTATAACTTATACGGCTCAAATGAACCGTGAATCTATTTTACTGCTACGTCCTTCTTCTTAAGCGAACCTGTTCAATATCGGATGTAAAAAGGTCTCTTAAGTCATTTAATCCTAAACTCATCATCGCCATTCTGTCTATTCCTAAGCCCCATGCAAGTACAGGTACAGAAATACCTAATGGTTTTGTTACTTCAGGCCTGAAAATACCTGATCCTCCAAGTTCCATCCAGCCTAATACCGGATGCTTCATATGTACTTCTACAGAAGGTTCTGTAAATGGAAAATATGCGGGAACATATTTAACTTCCTTCGCTCCTGCTACTTCTTCCGCAAATACTTTTAGAAGGCCTAACAGGGTTTTTAAATTAACATTTTCTCCAATTACTATTCCTTCGGTCTGGTAAAAGTCCGCGGAATGTGTCGCGTCTACGTCGTCATAACGGAAGCAGCGCACAACACCAAAGTATTTTCCTGGGATTTTTGCGGATGTCAACGCTTTTGCAGAGAGCACTGTACCCTGGCTTCTTAAAATCATCCGCTTTGTAAAATTTTTGTCAAATTTATAATTCCATCCCCTGCTTCCGGATTTCCATCCATTTTCATGGACCGAAGCAACATTATCTAAGTACGGCTGTTCTATTTCTTTAGCGTACGTTGGATCTTTAACATAAAAAACATCATGTATATCTCTTGCGGCATGAAACTGAGGCATAAAGAGTGCATCTGAATTCCAGAACTCTGTTTCCAATAATGGGCCGTCAAATTCTTCAAATCCCAAAGAAACAAGTTTATCTTTTAAATTTTCCAGATATTCAACATATGGATTTTTTCTTCCAAGCAAAACTCTAACAGGCGGTGTTTTTACATTATAAGCTCTGAATCCTTTCTCTTTCCATTCTCCGGTTTTTAGTATGGCTGGATTCAGATTGCCTATCTCTTCACCTGTAATACCGCTTGACGCGATGATTTTTTTTATTTTTAATCCTTCTGCAGTTATATTATAAACTATTATTTCTTTTTCAGATATCTTAATCGCGCCTTTGGAAGCTCCGCGCTTTTTACTTAGACTACCAGCTATTGAACATTGTTCTTCTGTTAATTTTGCATGTTCTATAATTTCTTCTTCTTTAAAAAGATTAAATAGTTCTCTAATCAATTGCACTCGAGTATTTTTAGACAGGTCTTTTTCAATTACCTTTTTTTCTTCATCCATACCAAGTATGCCCTGTTTGGATAACTGTCCGAATGCAGAACCTATATCTTTATTTTCTAAAGATAATATTTTTGCTAATTCCGGAAGGGTATGAGGCCCCTGCTCTGAAATAACTTTTAATATTCTTTCTTCCGGCAGGCCGTTTAGTAAATGGTCTTTACCAAGCTCTGTTAATTCATAATAAGTAAGCAGTGTTCTGCTTAATTCTCTAATTAAAGATTTAGCAGATAACCAGCTTATTGCCTGGTTACATTGGCCTATATTGTAAGATAATCTGTCGATAATTGTTTTTGTTGTTATTTTATCATCTTTATTGAAATTAATTAGCAATTTAACTTCTAAAGGATGCAGTTCTTTAACAATACTATCCGTATTCATAATAACCTCTTAAAAAAGAATTTCTTAATTTACTGTTTTAATATAATAGTACATCCATGTACTATTATTTGTTTATAAGTGGTCGCACATCCTGTGCTCCGCTATTTCATAGGAATTTCAATTGAAATCCCTGTACAATAAAATAGCACATCCATGTACTATTATTTGTTTATAAGCAGTCGCACTTCCTGTGCTCCGCTATTTCATAGGAATTTCAATTGAAATCCCTGTACAATAAATTATTTTTCAAATAAAGCATATTTTGATGATTATTTGTAGTATTTATTGGTACCTGTATTTAAGAAAATTGTAAAGGGGGCATTCAGTATTTTTTTAATTGACAAATATACATTTTACATATTATCTAATAATCAATGATAGATCCTCATGTTCATTTAAGAGACTGGAACCAGAAGGAAAAGGAAACTGTTAAACACGGCCTCAAAACAGCATGCAGAGCAGGCCTGGATGCTGTATTTGATATGCCGAACACAGATCCCTCGTTAACTTCAGAGCCGGTTATTAAAAGGAGGCTGGAATTAGCAGATTCTGCCGGATCTCATGTATTCTACGGGCTTTATGCTGGCTTAACTAAGGATATAAATCAAATAGAGGAGATGGTTAGAGTTTATAATGATTTATATCCGCGTGTTGTTGGTTTTAAGCTGTTTGCAGGCAAATCAACAGGGGAGCTTGCTGTTATTTCAGAGGAGGCCCAGAGAATAGTATTTAAAACTTTAAGCAGACAAAAATTTAAAGGTGTAATAGCAGTGCATTGTGAAAAAGAATCACATATGCATCCGGAGCTTTTTAATCCTGATGATCCATTTACTCATACCCTTGCAAGGCCAAAAAAGTCAGAAATTGAAAGTGTAAGAGATATAATTAAATATGCTGCCCTTGAAGGATTTAATGGTACTGTTCATATTTGTCACGTTTCTCTTTCTGCATCAGTTGATATTATCAATAACAGCAGTGTAAATTTCAGGCTAACATGCGGCATTACTCCGCATCATCTTCTTTTAAATGAAGAAATGATGAAAAGCGAAAATGGATACCTCTTAAAAATGAATCCTCCTCTAAGGCCCAAGTGCGAAACCGAAAAGTTATTGTCCATGCTTTTAAGAGGGGATATTAACTGGATAGAGACGGACCATGCTCCGCATAAAAGAAAAGATAAACGCCTGTCATCCGGAATACCAGGATTTCCAGTGTATCCATATTTAATTAAATGGTTAAAAGCAAAGGGCGCCTCGGAATCTCAGATTAATAATATTACACATAATAATATTACAGATACCTTTAAAATAGAAATTAAGAATACAAAAAATTATACCAATATAGATCTGTTTGATGAGTATGATGTTAATGCTTATATACATTGTTATGAAATAAATAAAATATTAGGGCAGTAAGCCTTTTTTTTCCATATCATGGATATGGTTTTTAATTCTCCGTATAATAGAAACTAAAGGAAAATTTATTTCTTCTAATAGGTTAACTTGAATGTCTGAGTCTCCAAAATGGTTTATTTCTAAAACAAACTGAATTTTTTTCCCGAGTTTTTCGTTGTCTAATGTTTCAAATACAGCTTCAGCAGTAAACTCTTTTCGGTATAAAACAGGAGATTCCTTTAATACAAGATTCTTTATTTCTAATACCTTCACTTTTAAAACCTTCTAAAAATATTTGATTGCACGTACAATACTAAATATACTGGAACAAAATGTCAAATTCATTTATTATAAATATAGGAAGATATTATACCTGAATATACTTATTGATATAATTGATTAAAAAATAATATTCTTCTTATAAAAATAGTGTCGTTATAGACTTTATAATAGTTCTGTTTAGTCTATTTATTGTTGGATATTGCTCTTTCTATTCCTTTTATTAGCTTGTTAACATATGCAGGCAGACTTTTTATATTACTTTTTGGGAATCTAAAACCAATTGCGCCTTCATGCCCTCCGCCGTTTTTAATTGAGAATAATGTTAATATATTTCTTAGATCATATTTTTTAAAGGTAAGGCTTCTTCTTATGCGAAATTGAATTAGATCTGAAATATCCGGATTTTCATAATATGCAACCAGGCTTAATTTAGAACTTTCTTCTGCAAGAGTATCTGCTGCAGACCTTGCAATAGATACTATTGTATCATTACTAAATTTTTTGTTTAATCTTTTCATGGTTTTCGCATCTATAACAACATATCCAATCGATTCAGAGATTTTTTTATTTAAAAGAAAGGTATTGTAGCAGTTTTCTTCCTCTTCGGAGAGTTTTTGAATCTGATTAAAAACCTGGTCCTTGTCCGATAAATTTGTCTTTTTGGTAGTTTTTTCAAATAGAAGGTCGTTGAACATAGTACTAAATTTTTTATAGTACCTCTTTTCTCTTTCTGATTTTAAGAATTTTCCCATATTTGAATCACCGATTATGCCTGTGAGGATTGCAAGCACTATATTACGTGTAAATACCTCTGATATCTGGAATTTCTCAAGTAATTGTTTTTTCCTTTGGAGAGCTAATGAAATATGTCCGACAAGTTCTGCTGCTGAGGAAGCTTCTGTTACAAGACAGTATCCCTTGTCTCCGATATATTCACTGTCTGCTCCGAGGTGATGGTCTACTTCTATTTTTATAATATTTTGATCTGAAAATAAATTTTTTATTGTTTTATTTGAAGATACCATAGAAGGTTTTGGAGTATCACAGACAACTATTGTATCAATAATGTTTTTAATCTTCTTGAAGGAATCTATAACTTGTATTGAATTAAATTTGCAAATACTTAGTAAATATTGGAAGTGCTTGTGAATATTTGAATGAATATATATTTTTACGTCTTTATCAAATTTCTGAAGAAGTAGCGCAAATGCAACCATAGAGGCAATGCAGTCTTCATCCGGATTTTCATGCCCCAGTAAAAGAAAATGCTTTCTTTCAGACATGGCATTAATTATATTATTTATTATTTGATTTTTCTGTTGAACGCCTTTTATATTCTTTTTATTCATTTATTATAAGCTCCAGCCCAGCACCAAATTAATATATTTGGTGCTGGGCTATTTTGTGCAGACAACCCTGTTTCTGCCCTCTTCTTTTGCCTGGTACAATGCTTTATCTGCTTTTTCACGAAGACTGATTATTGTATCTGCATTCTCCGGAAAAGAAGAAATTCCCTGGCTGGTTGTAATCTGTGTAATGGTCCCGCCCAGGTCTTCAAGCATGTCTAATTCTGAAACTTCTTTTCTTATACAATTCGCAATCTCCTTTGCTTTATCCAATTCTGTATTCTGCATAATAACAGTAAATTCATCGCCTCCATATCTCGCAAGGATGTCCTGTTTTCGTAAATATTTATTAAAAATTTCAACTACTTTTAGTAATGCCTTGTCGCCGATTTTTAATCCATACTGTTCATTTATTTTTCTAAAATTATCAAGATCTACCATAACAAGGCACATGGGTGCATTTTTATTTTTTGATGCAGTAAAAAAATCTATTAATGCATCATCTAAGAATCTTCTATTATAAGCACCTGTAAGTTCATCTGTGATTGCCCGTTTTCTTGCGTCTTCACCCCATCGGACCATATCGCTTAAGAATTCACCTGTGTCTCTTAATCTTTGGGTAGTAATATTAAGCATCGCATACATAATTTTAATAGCAATTGCAGGCTGAGATTCTATTAAATTAAAAAAATCTTTTCTATACAAAGATAAAAGGCAGCTCTTTTCCTTTATATAGCAGTTCGCGGAACGGGGCGCATCTTCAAATATAGACATATCACCGAAAAAATCTCCGGATGAAAAAGATGTAATTTCATGCTTGTTCCCGTCAGGGAGATCTATTGATATTGCAACTTTCCCTGATTTAACAATATACATTTCATTTCCTTCATCACCCTGTTTAAATAGAACTTTATTTTTTTTTATATTAATAAAATGGAAATTATCAATAATAAGGTTGATTTCTTCTTTGGTTAAGGACGAGAAGATGTCAATTTTTAGCAAAAACTCATCAATATTATTTTTCATTATTTTCCCTGTACATATCAGTGTGCTTTATTTAACAATACGGTTGCCGCCGTTGTTTCTTGCCTTAAGCATTTTATCATATGCTGATTTTAATAATTTTTTATTATCTGTAGAATCATCCGGATATACAGAAAACCCTATACTAACAAGTATTTTAAAATTTTTATCACTTATAAAATCAGAAACATCAATATTGTTTATTGCGTATTTCAACTTTTCACAAATATCAAAAGCATTCTCGATGTCTGTATCCGGAAGTATAACAGAGTATTCATCTCCCTTATACCTTGCAGCAATATCATTCTTTCTTATTACTGTTTTAATTGTATTTGCAATAATTACAAGCGATTTGTCTCCCGCATCATGTCCGTAATTATCATTTATTATTTTAAAATTATCCGGTTTAATTACCAAAACACATGTTTTGTTATTGTATCCGGGCAGTAGCGTTGCAAGATCTTCATCGAGAAATGTCCTGTTATAAAGGCCGGTTAATTTATCATTTAGTAATTGTATTCTAAGGTCTTCAACCCAGGGAGTCTTCTCTGAAACAAGCTTATTTGTGGAACGGATTCTTCCCGCTATTATAACAAGCAGCTTGTGAAGTATATTTGCTGATACTTCGGGATGATTTGAAAGAACCTCTTTGAATTTAATGCCCCTTCTCGGAAATGTTAAAACTGTTGTTTTCTTATCCGCAATTGCGCTTGCTGTTCTGGGAATAGTTTCTAATAAATCCATTTCACCAAAACAGTTTCCGGAAATGTACCTTGCAATGTCCTTTTGCCTTCCTTTTTTTGCTTCTTTTCTAATTACAATTTCACCATCTTTTATGATGTGTAGTTCTCCAGCTTCGCTTCCTTCTGCGAATACAGTTTTGCCTTTTTCAAAATCATAATATTCACTGTATTTAGCTACAATTTCCAGTTCCTTTTCCTTTAGCATAGAAAAAAGGCCTGCATTTCTAAGGAGTTCGATTTTTTCTTGTTTTGTTTTAATATTTTTCATATTCAATATTTGCTGATCGTATATGCTGATATATAATAGTGTCAAGTTAAAAATAAAACTTTTATTCTGATGCTTTATATTCTGTTGCTGTGCTGCTCGAAATTCATATTTTCCTCTTATTAAATCTGGATGAAATTTTAAAAGTCTTAATAACTCACAGAATAAATCCACACTTACAGGACTCACTTCCTGTTGAGAAACAAGCATCTTGGGATATTGAATATATCATTCAGTGTTCAGGCGGAAAAATACGTTATCGATGCACGTCTGTACCCTTGTGGTATCAGAACAAAACGATAATATTTCAAAAAACGTTATATAGCTTGGTTCTGTTTTGCATCGGTAGCGTGTTTTGCAGCCTGAGATCATAAGTTTATTAAACATCTCAAGATGCTTGTTTTGAAAAAATATTGATATCTCCTTTTTTATATCTTAGTATTAAAGTATTATAATTAGTAAAACAATAAACATTAAGTTATATATAAGAATTTAATTGGATTGTTTAATTGGAGCAGTATTAATGGATGAGAAGACAAAAAAAAAGCTAATTTCTGAGATTGATGAATTAAAGAAAAAAACATTTACATATTCCAGTAAAAATAATATAGAACAAAAACAGGAAAGTACTAAAGAAGATTATACTGAGTTTAAAAAACTAGTTGAAAACCTTAATGAAGTTGTTTTTGTGCTTGATGAAAACGGATTACTTAATTATATAAGTCCGGTTGTAGAGGACTGCTTTGGCTATAAGCCCCAGGAAATAATTGGAAAGAAATTTCCTGATTTGTTTTGTTTTGAAGATCAATCATTTCTTAAAGATTTGTTTAAGAAAGTATCAGAAGAGAAGAGTATGACATCTGAATACAGAATCAGCAATAAGAATGATGAAACTCACTGGATACAAATATCCTGCAGGGCTTCGTTTGAAAGCAGTAAGATGAAATCAATATATGGGACAATGATAGATATAACAGAAGACAAAAAAAATAAACTGGAAGTAGAAAAAACAAAAAAAGCATTTGAAGCATCAAATGAAAATTTAAAAAACGCAATAAATAAAGCAAACAAGATGGCATATCAAGCAAATATTGCGAGTCAGGCAAAAAACCAATTTATTGCAAATATAAGCCACGAACTTAGAACACCGTTAAATGGGATTTTAGGCATGGTAGAAATACTGCTTGATTCCACACTGGATAATGAACAAAAGGAGTGTGCAGAAATAGCAAGGGAATCAGCAGAGAACCTATTTCTAATAATTAAAAATTTGCTCGATTTCTCTAAAATTGAATCGGGGAAATTAAATCTTGATAAAATTGATTTTGACTTACGAATACTTGTTAATGATGTAATGAATGTATTGGGAATGCAGGCGGAAAAAAAGGGCCTGAGTCTCGGATACAGCATAGATACTGAAGTTCCATCTCTGCTTCATGGGGATCCGGGCAGGCTCCGCCAGATATTTATGCATATTATCGGTAATGGAATAAAATTTACAGAAATGGGAAGTGTTGATGTTGAAGTAAAGCTTGATTATGAGAATCCTACACATACAAGTATTCTGATTAAAGTAAAGGACACAGGAATAGGAGTTTCTGAGGAGGAAAAGAAACTTCTCTTTAAATCTTTTTCTCAGGTAGATGAGTCATTTACAAGGAAATATGGCGGAGTCGGCCTGGGCCTGGTTATTTCAAAACAACTGGCAGAATTAATGGGCGGGAATATAGGTGTTAAAAGTGAAAAAGGGAAAGGCTCTACTTTCTGGATATCAGCTGTGTTTGAAAAGCAGAAAGCTATTCTTCCTCAGGACGAAGTATTATTAAATGAATTTAATAATCAGAATATACTTTGTATTTCAAAACGTTCAACAGACAGGTTTATATTAAGAAAACATTTGCTTTCATTTGGCTGTAGCGTAGAAGCTGTTGATTATGATGAGGATGCTATAGAGAAGCTCTACGCCGCAAAAGAAAATAAAAAACCATATAGTATTGTTATTATTGATTCAGATGTAATTCAGGAAGAAGGTGAAGAGCTGGGTAAAAAAATAAAAAATGATAAGGAATTTAATAATACAATACTAATATTACTTACTTCTATTGGCAGGCGGGGAGATGTAAAGCGTTTAAAAAAAATCGGTTTTTCTGCCTACCTTACTAAACCTGTAAATAAGAAGATGCTGTATAATTGTCTTAATTCTGTAATTCATACTATCGGGAATACCAGATCCGACAAAATTGTTACAAAGCATTCTCTTATAGAGGAACAAAAACAAAGAATTAGAATTCTTTTAGCAGAGGACCATGTTATAAATCAAAAAGTTGTCTTAAGAATATTAAATAAATATGGGTATAAGGTTGATATTGCAGAAAATGGGAAAGAGGCATTAAAACTGTTTATTAAAAATAATTACAATTTAATTCTAATGGATGTGCAGATGCCGGGGATGGATGGTTACCAGACAACCAGGGAAATACGGAAAATTAAAAGTGAAAGCGGTTCTTATACGCCTGTTCTTGCATTAACTGCCTATTCAAGCGAGGAAGACAGGAAACGCTGTATGGAAGCAGGGATGGATAACTATATTTCCAAGCCGATACAACCGAAAGAATTTATGATGTTGATTGAGAAATTATTATCTGAACACAGCAATATGAAATTTCCGTTAAAAAAAATTGATCCCGATAATAAAGTATTTAATGCTTCTGTTCTAATAAAGAGGCTTGATAATGATATAAAGCTAATAGAGGAACTATTATTGATTTTTTATAATGATACGCCTGCATATACGCAGAAGTTAGAACAGGCTCTTATAATGAAAGACTATAAGCAGGCAACGCAGATTGCTCATACTATTAAGGGTTCCGCTGTTAATATAGAAGCTATTGCAATAAAAAATGCTGCTGAAAATATAGAAAATCAGATATCTATTAAGGAAATTGAGTCTGCTAAAGAGCTAGTTAATGAACTTAAGAATGAATATGAAAGATTTAAAATTGTAACATCGAGCTATTTTGGTTTAAGTTGAACCGGATTTATCAATTTATAAATTTCTTCTGAAAATCTAATAAAATCTTCGATACTGTAACTTTCAGCTCTTCTTGTTAAATCAATACCTGCGTACTCTGAGGCTTTAATTGCGAGCTCTGTATCTATATTTTTTATGTTCTTTAAAATGTTATTTCTAATTGTTTTTCTTCGTGATTGAAAAAGGCCCCTGACAAGATTAAAAAGAATTTTCTCGACTGGAGGACTTACAGCTCTGTTTTGAGGCGTAATTTCAATTATTGTTGATGTGACTTCCGGCCTTGGGAAAAATGAGCCTGATTGTAGATCTCCGCATAGCTTTGTATTGCATGCATATTGGCATAATACAGAAAATGAGGAGTAGCTTTTAGTATTGATTTTAGCTGTGATTCTCCGGGCCAGTTCTTTCTGCACAGTAAAAACCATTTTTGTTGGAATATTTTTTATCATTGTAAAAATAAAGGCCGATGCTGAGCTAAATGGAAGATTGCTTATTATTTTATCCGGAGCCCCGTTTGTATCCAATTCTTTTTTCCAGGTTTTTAGAAAATCTCCCTGAACAATTCTAATATGCTTCATTTTGCCTTCCGAATTATAAATTTTAGAAAATTGTTTTTCTAAAAATCTTATAAGGCCATAATCTATTTCAAAGACTGTAAGATGCTCAGTCCTGGCTAGTAGCAATTCTGTCATAGAACCTATGCCCGGTCCGATTTCCCAGATTTTATCATTTTCTTCCGGATTAAGAAGGTCTACAATTTTATTTCTTGCACTTTCATTAATCAAAAAATTCTGGCCCCATCGTTTTTTAAGATAGATATTTAATTCTTTTAATAATCTTTTTATTTCAACTGTTGAATTATGGTTTATTTTCATAGCTTCTTTTTTTTTGATAGTACATTCATGTACTATTATTTGTTTATAAGTGGTCGCCCGGCCACTAAAATTTTAATGGCCGGACTCTACTATTTAATGGAATTTTAATTGAAATTCCCATACAATAAATTATAATCAATATAAATACAATAAGGCTAATATACCAATAACCATGCTGCCAGGCTATAAAGAAGCCTGGTACAGCAGATAATGTTTCTGTAATAAAGCTTATAACAGTATAGAACAGCGTAAATAGTAATTTAAAGGGATATAGTATAATTGATATATTTATTAACATTAAATATATCAATCCTGACCAGAGGAAAACGGTGATAAGCGGAACAATAATTATTGTTGCTATTATGCCTATCGGATAAAAAAAACCGAATTGGGATAATACAACAGGTAAAGTGAAAACCTGAGCGCCAATTGAATATGATAGTGGAATGTTTAAGAATTTTGGAATGTATGGAGATAAAAATCTGGCAATTGCCCTTCCAGGTATTAGAATTCCTGTTATCGCAAGAAATGATAATTGAAAAGATATGCTAAAGGCAGAAAAGGGATTAATAAGTAAAAAGATTATTAATGAAAGGCTTAAGATATTAATAGGGTCTATTTCACGGTCAAGCAGTTTTCCGAAGCCAAAAATAATCAGCATTATAGTTGCTCTAATAAGTGATGGTTTAGGTCCTACAATAAACAGGTATAAAAGTATTATAGCGCAGCCCAAAATCCATTTTAATGTGTTCCATGGAATAGGCGTTAAAATTAAGACAACAAATAGATAAATAATGCCTACATGAAGGCCGGATATCGCAAGCAGGTGAAGAGTCCCGGTTTCCCGGAAGTTATTATATAGTTTTTCCGGTATTGTATTTTTTAAACCGAGAAACAGGCCCTTAAAAATAGAAGAATACGGATAGCCGAATGATTCAATCTGCATTTCAATTCGCATCCGAACATCTGCCCTGAACTGATAAATCAGGCTTATAAAGCCGTATGAATCAATACTGCCTATTTTTCCATTAAATGTAAAAGCAGCATCGGAATCATTTTGATAGAGATCTCCCTTAATATCAACTATTTCCCCTATATAAAAGAATTGTTGCGCATCATCGAAAATAATCACATTCCCGGAAGCTTCTGCTGTTACTCCTTCCGGATCATTGGAAACATAGTATAGCTTTAGTTTATGTATGGATATTCCTTTATTAGATATATAACTGTCTTCGATTATTTCGCCTGTAAAACGGGTAATTTTATTTAAAGGTATCGCTGTAAAACTTTGTTCTCTTTGTAAGTAAATATTAAAATTGCAAATTGTGCCTAAAGTAAAACCAATAGCTATAATTATAATTGTAAAAGAATATTTTTTGAGTTTAATATTAAAATAGAATATTAGCCCCGCGGCATAAAATACTAAAGCTGCCGGAATAAGTATTATAATACTTTCACTAAGATTATGAAGAAATAGTACACATGAGACTGTAATTATTGCGCATATAAAAGATGGACCCACAGCATTTAAATTACCATACCAGATTATCTGCTGCATTCTGAGCAGCCTGCTTAATTGTAGAACTGTAATTTAAGTATTTTATGTTTGAAAGATCTGCATATGCTATTTTATCACCCAATATATTAAGATTGTTAACTACAGTGAGTGTAATCTGTTCATCAAATACTTTTCCGTGCTCTGTATACGAGTTAACCAGTTCAAGATATAAGGTTAGTCTTTCTGCAGCTTCATGTGTGCTCATATTGCCAAGTGCATCTATCGCTTCCAATAATCTGGATTTGGCAATTATTCCTCTGTCATATTCAAGTAAGGTCATACCGAAGTGCTCAATAATAAGTGAGGTTGCTTTTGACCATTTTGCATTGCGTAATGCATTTACAGACTCAAAACGCATATTCCTTATCAATGTTTTTTCCGCCTGGTCTCCTGTAGAAGCATAAATTGCAATTTCCAGAGTGAATTCAGCAAGTTCTGCTTTTTCTGTATTATTTAGCCTGTCATTATCTAAATCCAATCCCATTTTTAAGGCTTCTCTTTTCTCAGATATTGTACCATTTTCTATAACACCCATAAGCATCTCTTTCATGCTTCCTTCGAGCTGATATACTGCGTTTTCTGCCAGGATTGTTATTTCCTGTGAGTATCCAAGAACTTTTGATGAAAAAAGACTTGGAAAAGCCAACGAAGATTTAAATTCTCCAAGAGCACGTATCATATAACTTACAACCTGATTGTCCGGCCTGGAACCTGAAAAGAACAAAGTGTTCTGAAGGTTAAGCCAGTTAATGCAGTTTTCTAATATCCTTTCATCATTCTTGCCTATAATACTTAATGCTTCTAATATACTTATCCTTAAAGTTGTTGAAGCATCTTCTGTAAATAATTGCCATAGGGCATATTTAGAGTCCACATAACCTAGATTCTTTATTTCCTCTACCGCTAAGAACGATATCTGTGTTATTAAAGTATCTGTGTGTATTAAATCAGGATTATTTAAAACAAAATTAATTGCTTCGTGGAATAATGGCCCCATATTTGTGGAACCATAATTAGCCGCATCTTCCAGTACTTTTAATTTAGTTTCTATTTGATCTGCTCTCTGAAAGTTCCGTAAAAATGTATCTAATACTATTTGATCATCCTGTGCTGTAACACCAAAAGCAACTATAATAAAAATAATACATATAAAGGCCTTTTTCATACCTTAATCTCCCATTTTGTTTATTATAAAGCCGTAATACCCCGATACTCTGCACCCAAAGGGCTTAAAGACATCGGAGATATAAGGCAATAAAACAGCGCAAAGCCAAAGACTTCGCATCCTTGCAAAAATAAGAACACCCGGCAGCTTTGCTGCGCGGATTCTTTATTACCAGTTTAAAATATATATTACTTTGGCAATTTATCAATAAAAATTACCAAATTCTAATTATTATTATTCTCTAATACAATACTATAATGAGTTTTTTGTAAAAATCAATGAATTAATTTATTATAATCTTGAAGTGTTCTTTACCTTTGTTCCATGCCGTTCACCAAAAATATTGTATACAAAAGACTCGATTATATTTTTAATTCGTTTTGACGGCTCTCTTGCCTGAATGTGAAGTAACGATCTGTTCTTTCTTTCATCAAAATTAGCACTTTTAACAACTCCGATCATCACTATCCTATGTTCACCAAGATTAAACTGGAATTTTATTGGAAGGCCGACTTTTGCTCTTCCTCCTACTATAATTGCCGCGCCGTCTGAGGATAAATCAATAAGATAACATCTTAATCCATTGCTTTCTTCAATTTCCTCTGTCGCATTTGTTATAGAAGCAAGTGGAAAAATATACGCAGAGGTTCCCACTTCTGCTCTTATTGATCTTCTCATCTGAGTACGCATTACATTATCTTTATGGCTTAAATGAAGTATGGGGTACTTTTTATCCGAATAATCACCAATTACCTTTGTTTGATAATAATAACCCGCATCGCCTTCTCTCCAGAGATTAATACCAACAAGTTGTCCTTTCCATGAGAAGCCAAAAGGAAGTTTAGGGCCTTTTGGATAGGAAACAGCCATATATCTTCTTAAATTATCAATAACTATAGATGAAAACGGCAGCATATTAGGCAAAGAAATTTTAATTCTCTGTCTTGCTGCTATTTCACGGGAAGATTTTAGCCCCAGGGTGTATTTTGGTTGATTAAATTCGACCTTTTTCCTGAATTGAAATAATTTTGATACCATCATTGTTGATTGAGGTGTTTCTTCCTGGCCTTTTGACCTGAATTTTAATATTATTCCTCTTATAGACCTATCGAGTTGTTTAATAGACCAGAATAATGATGTTGGGTCCTTTATTCTGTTTTCTACCGCAATTAATCTTAAAAGGTTTATTTCTTTAAATGCAAAACCGGATTCTTTTCCTTTTAGATAGAATTTTATCCAGGGAAAGTTACCTCCGCCGAGTTTGCGCAGGAAAAAAATTGCTGCTACTAAAAGTAAAAATAGAATTGATAATATGATTAAACCCATGCTATTATTATCGTACCCCTTCTATAAGATCTAAAAACATAATAATATAAAAATTTATCATGCATTCTAGCGAATTATTAAAATTTTTTAAAGCAATTTATAAAAAATATTATTATCAATTATACATTTTTATGATAAACACTTAATAATTGATGATTTTTTTACAATTTTAGAGACTATCATGTTTAAAGAGAAAATAAAAGATATTGAAAAGAGTTTAGAGCTTTTTTGTTTGTCTTCATTAACGAATCAAAAAGAACTCAAGCAAATCTACAGAAATTTGACAAAGCAATGTCATCCGGACAAACATCCGGATAACCTTCAATGGTCTACCCGGAAGATGGTGGAACTTAATGAAGCATATGAGATACTTAAAAGAACTCTAAAATCAGGTAAAAGCATGCATATCCGTAATGTTAAAAATATTAATATAAAAGAAATTATAAATATTGGTGACCAGATTATAAGAGATTCTGTAATTCTTGGCTGGCTTAAAAAAATGCCTAACAATAAAAATTGTATTGCACTCAAAAATAAGCTAAATGAAATATTTATTTCCTTATCTAATTATTCTGAAAATAAAGAATATTCAAAGCTTAAAGTGTATTATTTAGAGCTATTTTCTACTTTCTTAAAAGTAACAGAATGGAGGGTTGCAAGGCCGCTTCCTGATACATGGAATTCCACACGTTTTTTTAAGCAGCTTTCCGAGGCCAATAAATATCTTGATACCGGGATACGCGATTATTATTATTATTATGAAGGTAAGCGCCTTAAAAGCATGCAGAATATCCCGGTTTCATATTTAAATGATGCAGAAAGTCTTTATAGGTTTCTTCTTGCAGGGACTTATGATGAACCGAATAAAAAGATAATTGGGCAGAGAATAGAACTTGCAGGACTTTTTATTGAAAGGCTTAAGGATTCAGGATTAAGGATAGTATGAAGCGTATTGTAATTGAATCATTATTAGTTTTTCTGGCTTTTTTCTCTATTAATTTCTTTGTAACTGATAGTGAATTTTCCAGTATATACATTATTAAATACATTTTGATTTCTGTACCTCAAGCCTTACTAATTGTTTATTTAATCTGGATAAAAAAACCGGAAAGGGAGGCGAATAATCCTCAAAATAAAATACTTCGGAATAATTCACTTTCTGTTTATGGTTTTAGATCTTTTAAACTGAAAGAAATTATTTATACAATAATTCTTTTTGCTTTCATATTTGTTATAAGCTATACAATAGTCTATTTTCTTGAATTATTACCGGACAGTATTTTTAAAAGCCCTGAGCAGGTTTTAAAAATTTCTGTTCCTATTCCTTTCTTACTTGCTTTTTCAATAGCAGTTGGATACAAAGAGGAGATTTTTTTCCGATCGTATTTATTAACTGGTTTCGCTAATGCAGGTATCCGCTTTAGGTTTATTGCTATTATAAGTACATGCCTTTTTGCATTACTTCATGCTTACAGCGGAACTATTGGTGTTCTGATAGCATTAATAAACGGATTTATCTTCTGTTATGCGTTTAAGAAAACTAAGAATGTGCATGTGATTGCTATTGCCCACACGTTGTATAATTTTACTGTACTGGTTTTGCAGAGCGGATGAAGATATAAAAAACGAATGGGCATTGATGAATCAATGTCCTGTACTTCATAATTTTGCATGAGATGAAATAAGAAAGTAATAGAGAATAAAGATAAGATCATGAATAAAAAAAGAATAATTCTATTAACTTCCAGAATAGTCCCGCACTTAAAGTATTCCCCCCTAAGTGCGTCAAGTTAATTATGGTATTACACAAATCGTTCCAGGTTCAAGCTGCAAACCATGCTCCGGAAGCATCAGAACATAATGATAATATCAAACTACGTTTTTATTTCTTGTTCTGTTCTGCTTCTGGAGCATGGTTTGCAGCTTGAATATACGAATAATATTTAAACACCGTAATTTACTTGACAAATATCACTCTAACTGTTTATCATAATTCTTATGGATGATATAGAAAAATTATTACCTCACAGGGAACCTTTTTTATTTGTTGATAAAATAGAGAAAGCAGATGAAAAGGAGATTATAGGTTATAAAACGTATAAAGAAACAGAACATTTTTTTAAAGGCCATTTCCCTGATTATCCGGTTGTTCCTGGCGTTATCCTGATAGAGACAATGGCGCAATGCGGAGGCGCAGGAATAAGATTGCAGAAAATTTTAGGTGACTCAATTTTCTTTTTGGCTTCTGTTAACAAAGCAAAATTTAAAAGGCAGGTAAGACCCGGAGAACAGGTTAAACTGGTTATATCAAATTTAAGAATTTCTAAAAACATGCTTAAGCAGAGCGGCCGGGCTTTTGTTGGTGATGAACTCGCGGCAGAAGCAGAATGGCTTTGTATTGTTAAATCTGCTTAACAAGTATAATACTGGTATTAAATAAAAAAAAAGCTTCTATTTAGATGATTTTTGAATATATTTTAAATATATATAAATATTTAAGAAAAGGATGATATTATGCCGGTAAACACTATTCCAAAAGTTTTAAAGCAATTCTGTAACGAAAATAAAGATATCTCTATGCTTAAGTTCAGAAATACCGAAGGCTCATTTGAATCAATTTCTGCAAAAGAACTGTTTAAACTTGTAAAAACATTTGCTTTAGGTCTTATAGAAATCGGTATTAAACGTAGTGAGCATATAGGTATTATTTCAGATAACAGAAAAAAATGGATCATCGCGGATTTTGCTATACTAAGCATAGGATGCGCGGATGTTCCACGAGGCTCAGATTCTACAGAAGATGAAATTAAGTATATTTTGAGACACGCGGAATGTATTACAACACTGGCCGAGAATGAGGCACAGCTTAATAAAATAATATCAATAAAAAAATTTCTTCCAAAACTTAAAACAATAATTGTAATAGATAGTGAATATACTACCCCTAAAACGAAGTTAAAAGGCATAAATGTGTATTCTTTTTCTGAGATTGAACGAATGGGAGAGAATTCAAAAAAAGAACCTGACTATTTTGAAAAAGAAATAGAAAAAGGTGAAACAACAGATCTTGCAACTTTAATTTATACTTCCGGAACTACAGGCGAACCAAAAGGTGTTATGCTGAACCATTCAAATTTTATGCACCAGATTAAAGCACCGCATACGCCGCTCGAGTTTATTAAAGGTGATGTTGTACTTTCTGTTTTGCCTGTCTGGCATGCGTTTGAAAGAACTGTAGAATATGTAATTCTGTTTTCAGGCTGTACGCTTGTTTATTCCAAGCCTATTGCCAAGGTAATGATTCAGGATATGGGAGAAGTAAAACCTGCAATATTTCCTTCTGTTCCCCGTATCTGGGAAAGGATCAGGAGCGCAATTTATAAAAAAGTAAAGGCCGAAGGGGGGCTGAAGTTTGGTATATTCAGGTTTTTTGTTATGGTTGGTTCCGCGCACGCACAGCTTAAGTCCATGATAAAAGGGCTCCTGCCTCAGTTTAAAAGAAGAATTAGAATAATTGACATATTGATAAGTATTATTCCGCTAATACTATTAACTCCATTAAAACTTCTGGGTAACCTTCTGGTATTCGGAAAAATAAAGAAGCGTCTTGGCGGAAAATTCAAATTCGGTGTTTCCGGAGCTGGAGCATTACCACCGTATATAGATAATTTTTTTGCTGCTGCCGGTATCTGTCTGCTGGAAGGATACGGGCTTACAGAGGCTGCACCAATAGTTTCTGTAAGAAATTTTAAAAAGCCTGTTTCCCGTACAATAGGACAGCCTCTTCCTGGTATAGATATTAAGATACTTGATGAAAATAGCAAGGAACTGCCATACGGAATGAAGGGAGTACTCCATGTAAAAGGCCCCAATGTTATGATGGGGTATTACAAGAAACCGGAAGAAACTTCTTATGTGTTAAGTGATGACGGCTGGCTCAATACCGGTGACCTTGCAATGGTTACGTATAAAGGCGAGATAAGAATAATGGGCCGTGAAAAAGAAACGATTGTACTTATGGGCGGTGAGAACATAGAACCCGGCCCGATTGAGGATACTATTCTTCAGTCGGATTATATAGATCAGGTGATGATAGTAGGGCAGGACCAGAAATTTCTTGCGGCACTGATTATACCGAGTATCGATAATATAAATACATATATTAAAGATTCAGGTTTAAAAGGCCTGGACTCGCCTGATAAAATAGCGGATTCTTCTGATATAAGCAATTTCATGATGGGTGAAATAAACAGCAGAATTAATACAAAAAAGGGTTTTAAGGTATTTGAACTTATAAATCGTATTAAATTGATTGCAAAGCCATTTGAAATCGGAAAAGAGATGACACATACTTTAAAGCTAAAAAAATCTTTAATATTGGAGAAATATAAAAAAGAAATATCAGAAATATTTGAAAAATAATTTCGCTTTGATATTAGTACTTTTTAAGCAGGAAAATTACACTGGTTTTACCGTTTATTAGTGTTTGTTAAAACAAGTTATTTCTATTGACATAACAGGAAGCAGATTATGAAAAAAATATTTAAATTAATTTTTATTGTGCAGATATTATTTCTTTTCCAGTGTAATAATAAAGTAACAGAAATTAAATATTCTCCGCTTACAAAGGAAGAAATATCCGCGGAACGTGTGTGGCAGAGAGTTACAGAAGAGTATGATTATAAGCAGTTTCCCGAGTGGCCCGGGCATGAAGGAATACAGCCTGGTCAGGCACCTCATGGCCGTTTGCATCAAATTTATATAAATCCTATATTATATAATGCTCTTCCTGCAGAAGATAAAATTGTACCTTACGGCAGTATTATTTTTAAGGAAAACCTAAATATAGATGAAGAACGTGTTGCAATTACTGTTATGGTAAAGGTTGATGGTTTTGATCCTGAACATAATGACTGGTACTGGATTAAATATACAAAAGACGGAGAGGCTGTTGCAGAGGGTAAGGTAGACGGATGCATAAGCTGTCATGAGGGTGTTAAGGACAATGACTATGTTATTATAAGGCCACTCGATAAGGACTTAGAATAATGAAAATTAATTCAATCCAGGTAAAAATAATAGCTCTTATTACATTTATACTTTTACTTACTATAATAATTGTTCTTAGTAAAACTGTAACCGATCAAAAAGTAAATTTGTTGGAAGTAACAACAAGAAACCTTTCTGCAAATACAGCAATGCTCAATACAGTTATTCGTAATATAATGCTTAACGGTGAAGCCCCTATTGCTGTTAATACTATGAAAGATTTAAGAAATATTGAGGAATTTGAAGAACTAACTATCTACAGAATAGATGGTACCAGCGCTTTTAATGATTATTCAACTGTAGATTTTGTTAATAGTTATCAGGATTTAATGGCATTTGAAAAAACACCGCGTGCGGAACTGATGAGGATTGATAATCCGTCTTTTTTAAAGGTTCTTGAAACAAATACTATTATAGCTGAGGAGCTTATAGAATCAAAAGAGATGGAGTATTTCTATCCGATTATAAATCGTAACGAGTGCCATGTCTGCCATGGAAGCCAACCGTTTATACGGGGAGTAGTGCATTTTAGAGTAAGTCTTGAAAGTATATATAACCAGATTGAGGAAGGAAGAAATTCTCTTACTTTATTTTTTATCATTATAGGTATAATAAGCGGCCTGTTGCTAATTTTTACTAACCATAGAATAATTATAAGGCCCCTTTTAAGTATTGGTAATATAGTTAAAAATGTCGGAGAAGGCAATCTTGATGCAAAAGTAGAAATAAAGAGCAAAGATGAGTTTGGAGACCTTGCAGAAAAAATCAATACTATGACTAAAGGACTTCGGGAAAGACTGCGTTTATCCAAATTTGTATCTAAATCTACAGATGATTTTGTAAAGCAGGAAGGTTCAGAAGACGAAAAAGCGATGAGAAAGAATATAACTATTCTTTTTTCTGATATCAGGGGTTTTACTACTTATTCCGAACAGCATGATGCTGATTTTGTCATAGAACAGCTTAATAAAGTACTTGAAGTTCAGGCAAAGGTAGTTCATAAGTTTGGAGGCGATATTGATAAATTTATTGGTGACGAAATCATGGCCATATTTCCTGATCCTAATTCAGCAGTTAAATGCGCATACGGAATGATGCAAGCAGTTGCTCATCTTGATAATGTGGAAGAAACTACACTAAGGATTGGTATTGGAATTAATTCCGGAGAAGTTGTTACAGGTACTATCGGAAGTATGGAAAGGCGCGAGTATGCAGTTATAGGAGATACTGTTAATCTTGCTTCAAGATTATGCAGTATCGCAAAAAAGAACATGATACTAATTTCAGATTCCACTAACGGCCAATTAAAAGGAAAAATAGAGTCCAGGCTTATTGCAGACCAGAAAATTAAAGGCAAAAAAGAGGCTGTAAATTTCTATGTAGTTCTGAAAGTAAAATAACAAGATCCCATGAATTTACAAGTATCCTTCGCTGGCCTGGCAGTAGATAATTAACACCCATAAAAGTAAATATTGTAAAAACATAGTCAATTATTGCTAAAATTCTCTTATTTACTAAAAGCTAAAAATAATTTGTATCATTTTAGATATTCGATTGCAAGCAGTTCTTCAAAATCCGGTATTAAAGCTGTTAATGCAGCCTGTATTGACTCAAGATCTCCGCCAAGGTTGCCTGAATCGCTTCCGCCGCAGTGATATACATCTCCGGAAAAAAACAGTTCTTCCTTAACATAAAAACTTAAAGATTCACCTTTCCCTCCCGCGCAGCCTGGATTTTCAGGGTATGTTGTATTTGATACACCGGCGTTTTTAATAACTGTTTTTATATGTTCAAAATCTTCATTTACTATAGAATAATTCTTTTCCGCAATTATATCTCCGTACACGTCAACCGAAATGCTTACTTCCGATTCTGTAATAGTAATCGTGTAGCTTCTATGATAATAAGGATCTACAGATGAATCTTGAAATCTGTACACTGCTGAATCTATACTGTCTATATCTAATCCGGAATCTACACAGCCGGATAACAGTATCCCGATAATAGATATTAAAAAGAAAAGTATCAGTAAACTTATTATTGTATTTTTCATATTTTCATAATAATGTGCAGTTTTAAACAGGTCAAGTTATAAAATTTGTATATAAAAAAAGGCCGTCTTATTTAAGACGGCCTTTTTTATTAATTATAACTCATTATCTTGATGATCTTGCAGGTGTATGGAGTTTTCTTATCTTTTTTAACCGTTTTCTTTTTAATGCTTTTTTCTTTCTATTTCTTATTGTAGAAGGTTTTTCAAAAAATTCTCTTTTTTTATATTCTCTAATGATACCCTCTTTTTCTACCTGACGTTTAAATCTTTTTAAAGCTTTTTCCAGGACTTCATCTTCCGAGATAGTAACATATGCGATATGAATCACCTCCAATTACTGCGAATTTAAGAAATTATCTTAAGGCAGTGTGCTAGAATATAATAGATTAAGAAATAAAGTGTCAATAGATAAAAAATAAATTGTAAAAGGATAAAAGAGCAGCGGAAATCACTGAAATTTATAAATCTATATCTCTTTGCTCTAAATTTATATTTCAGCCTTCTTTTGATCTTACTATATCAATAACCATAATCTGAATAGTTTCCTGATTGTTAAAATAGTTTTTATTTAGTTTGTACAGTACATCTACTTTATCGCCTACATCAAAATCAGTGCCCAGTTTATCGATACCATTCCACAGAATTGCAGGCCATTTGTAATCGCCGGAATCCAGAAGCATCTTCAAGTGGACTAGCTTCTTTTTACCGATTAAATCACAGCTTAATACTTTTAATCCTTTTGTTAAAAAAACAAGCGGGGGATTCCTTTCTCCGTATGGTTCAAATTGTTCAACAATTTCGAATATCTCAGGTTTCAGATATGAAGTGGGTACCTCTGCATCTACAATAACAGGAGGAGGTTCTTTGTTTATACAAAGTTCAATTTTATCTGTTATTTTATAAAATCTATCTTCAAAAGCCTGCAGGTTATCAAGGCTCACAGTAAAACCTGCGGCAAAATCATGCCCTCCGTAATTAGAAAGAAGATCTTCAAAATTAGTTAAAAACTCTTTAATATTTACATTTTTAGGGCTTCTTAATGAGCCAACAGCCTTGTTATTAAGTATTGCAATTACAAGAGCAGGTGTATCATACATCTTATATAAGCGTGCGGCAAGAATACCGGTAATTCCTCTATGAATGAACACTCCGGAAACAAAAACAAATTTCTCATTTGTTTTTTCAAATGATTGTCTTGCTTTTCTGAGTGTGGATTCCCAGATTTTATCTACAAGCTTTTTACGCTTCTTATTAAGGTTTAATATATAATCAAGAAGTTCCGCAATTTCATCATCATTATCAGATAATAATAACTCTACGGCCTTATCCGGTTCTCCCATTCTTCCGGAGGCATTTATAACTGGTGTTAATTGCCAGACTATATCCTGGCTGCAAATAGTTTTTCCGAATAGTCCCTTAGAAAGTATTAACTCCCTTAAAGGCTTCCGTTTCGTATTATTAATAGCTGCTATTCCCTTTTTTACCAGGATACGATTTTCATTAACCAGAGGCATTATATCTGCTAATGTGGATAGAGCCACAAGATCTAATTTGTTTAATAAAATATCTCCTAAAAGATCTTCTTTTTTAATAATCAGAGAAATAAAGAGATTCTTTAAAATATCTACCTCACTTAAGACCTTTTTTCTATATTTTGCTAATCTGCTTATACTCTTAAGCATAAGCAGGTTTTTATCTGCTAGCTGGGGTATATGATTGTTTACTTCCGGTGCAATATCAGTTAGATTGATATCCGGGCTGTCTTTAAATATATTCGCCAGCTGTTTTTTCTGGCTTTCCTTATTAAGTACAATTATTTCACTATCCTCTAAAAATGCCGCAGTTCTGCATTTATTAAACGGCAGCATATCCGGAACTATATTTTCATTCATACTATCAATTTGACTTAAGTTTTTTACTTTAACTATTTCTATAAGGTATGCCTCATTTAAAGGCCTGATATTTAGAAGGCAGTATGTTTTATTATAATATTCTGTTTCTGAAAAATGTAATGCAACCATCAGTTTTGATGCAACACCGCAGCCGGAAAGGCCTTTAAACGGATAGCCTGAGTCTTCCATCTGAGGATTGATTATTGCAATTGCTTCAGGCACGATACTTTGAGAATGATGATGATCTATAATGATTGTATCAATACCATTAGCTTTTGCCTGTTTAACTTCATTATAATTTGAAATACCGCAGTCAACAGTAATAATTAGATTTATACCGGATAGAATATTTTTATCAATAATACCTTTTGAAAGTCCGTAAGCGTCATCGCCAATAGGTACACCCCAGGAGATATTTGCGCCATATTCCTTTAAAGATTCAACAATTAGAGTTGTAGCAGTTATGCCGTCCGTATCTCTGTCACCGAATACAAAGATCTTTTCATTTTTATCTATAGCGGATTTTATTCTATCTACAGCCTTATCCATGTCTTTAAATAAAAATGGATTATGAAGAAATCTAAAATCATCCTCAAGAAAAAAACAGATTTCTTCGGAATCTATTATCTGCCTTCTGCATAGAATGGATGCAAGTATCTTATTAATTCCAAACATTTCTGAGATCTTATTTACTTCTTCCGCAATTATGGGTTTTTTATCCCAGTTCATTCATAGGTCCTTTTAGTTTTATAGCTATTACCTGAATATATGATTAAAGCATATAAACAATATTTTAGTTTGTTAATTATTTATTAATTATAATATTGATAACATATTTAGTCGCTTTAAGACAAGAGGACTCAACAAAGCATATTGTGATGTTAAAGAAAATTAAGATTTCAGGCGGAAAAACATGCTATTGATGCAAAACAGAACAAGGTCATATAACGTTTTTTGAGGTATTATTATTATGTTCTGATACCACAAGGGTACAGACGTGCATCAATAGCGTATTTTTCCGCCTGACAGCAGAATGATTATTTTAACATCATTATTATGCCCTGTGGGTGCAAAATGCTTCTTTTTGGTGGGGGTAAGTACCTGACCACTGAATCTGATCTTATTTATATTCCTACTACAATTAATTATTAAATCAGATTTAGTGGTCGGGTGCGGATTTATACTGTAAGTTATTAAGATTTTTCTTTTTTCATGTAGATTTTACAAAATTGCAAATTGTTGTCTGGAGTCAATCTTTTAAAAAGAAAATGCTGTTTTTATTCCAGCCTATAACGCGAAAATCAGAGTTATTTGAGATTTCCAGGGTCTTTGTTTCGATGAAATTATCTACATATTTTTTTATATTTTTTAATTCGGCATTATAATCAAAGACACACAATTTCTGATTACTTTTATTGTAAATCTCGCTTTTCTCTTTATTTAAGCGGGTTTTTAAAAAATTAGCTTTTGAAAGTTGTTTCTCAATTATATTAGTTTCCAAATCATCCTCATTCATATTTTTATTGACCTCATAAATCATCGCTATCTTTTTAAATAGCTACTATTCTACAAATATTAACGCAATAATTATGCCATACTAAAAGCTTTAAGAATAATTCTATGTATCATAAGGAAATATTAAATCTTGGTTTTAAAATTAATATGTTAAACCTATATGCAAAATACATATGAAGATGCGCCATTTACAATTAACTCTATATAATACATAAAATTAACTATTATGCAGAATACATATGCTATGCAAAATTCATAACCGTTTGATACAATGCAAAATAGTTTATACAATAGAAATTGAGGTTGTATATGGATTGTAATTTTTATGTTGGAATAATTGGCAGCAGAGACTGCGATAAAGAGTTTGCGGAAATAGCATATCAAACAGGAAGGCTTATTGCTTTAGAAAAATGGATACTTGTTTGCGGAGGTATGGGGGGTATAATGGAATATGCATGCAGAGGCGCTTCTGAAAATAATGGTATATCAATGGGTATACTCCCTGTTAATTCAAGAAAAAGTGGTAATCCTTATTTAACGTATTCTATAGTGACAGGATTAGGAGAAGCAAGAAACAGCATAATTGTAAAATCGTGTGACGCTGTTATTGCTATTTCCGGAAGCTATGGAACTTTGTCTGAAATTGCCTTTGCCAATTTATATAATATTCCGGTAGTATCTATAAACAGCTGGGATGAGGGTATAAAAGATAATAAAGGAATCAAACTTGCAGTTTGTAATGCAGAAAGCCCGGAAGCTGCAGCCAAATATATAAAGAATCTATTCAACACTTAGAAATGCCTACTCTATAAGCTCTTTAAAGATATTTCTCATCCTGCTGATACAGTAATATGAAGTAATCTGAAATCCATCGTCTTTTAATTCGTCTACTTCGCTTTTTTCCAATGTGACGGTAATCTTTTTATTAATCCTTTCTATATTTAACAAATAGTTATCTTTAGTCTGTACAAACGGAGATAATCTGGAATGTAGAGCCTGATTCCTTATTTCTTTTATGTTGCATAGGTCTGTAAAGCTTTCTATAGAAAAATATTTATTATGCTTTGATAAATTAATCATATCATTAAATGTAATTCTGTCAAGATCTTCGAGAGTATCAATACAGTTTTTTTTCTTACCCTGGAAATAGTAATAAAAATCAATTTTGCCTTTTTCTCTTAATTCTTTTCTTATTTTTGTCTGGAGCAGCGCTTCCAGAAGGCTTCCGCAGATTGCTACACATGCATGAAAAGATCCCAGGTAATATGCAGTATGTGCTTGAGACAATAACAGCCTTAAATATTTTTTTTTTGCATTCAAGTTTTTACCAAAGGATATTTTATTATAGTTAAGGTGGGCTCTCCTAAGAGCTGCGCTTTGTAAAAGTTTTTCATTGCTGTATCTTGATTTTAATGTTTTATGTGATTTAACTATTTGTTCTTCATCTACCATTATATGTATTTACCCCGCTACTCCCGCACTAAATCCGCAACTACGTTTTATTGTTATTCAATTTCTTTGCAAAACAGATTTAGCGGCAGGGTCAGAAGAGAGATTTTCTTTATATTAAAAAACTATACTCTATGTACTTCTCGGCATTAATTTGAACAGTGTTGCCGCAAAACCTTTAAGGTTTCTGTTCTGAATCCATAGTTTTCCCTGTCCTGTAAAATGACAGACAAGTCCTTCGCCGGATGCTATAGTAGAAAAAAATCCTTTTGCTGCTTTTTTTATTGTGTAAGTAACATTTTCTTCAAATGCAACCATATGCCCTGCGTCTACTATATATGTTTCTCCGGGAGACATGGTTTTTTCAAAAATGGCGCCGTAAGAACTCAGGAAAACTGTTCCGGTGCCTGTTATTTTCTGCAGGAACAGGCCTTCACCCGAAAACATCGATTTAAAAGAACCTTTTGTAGAGAGTTCAAGTTCGCCGCTGCTTGCGATATATGCACCGCTTTGAGCATATATCGTTTGACCTGTCATATCGAAGCTTAGAATATCGCCGATTGTCGGAGGAGCCAGCACAAGTTCTCCTGCGCCTCCAACTGCTGTATATTCAGAAACAAACATGCCTTCACCGCCCATAGCAGCTTTAAACATTCCGCCTAAGCCTTTACCCTGTTTTTTTGCTTTTAATTCTAAGGTCGGGCTCATAGAAACCATTGCGCCGCTTTCCGCTCTTACTGTTTCACCCTGGTTTAATTGAACCTTAAGGGTTGTAAAAACTGGCTGATTTTCAATTTTATATTCCATTTATTACCTCCATATTATATTATCATAAAGTCTAATGTATTGTGTATGAATTTTACAATAGTATTTTAAATTAATTAGTAACTGTTCACCAACTATACTGAATTAACCACTAATCCTTACTAATCTGCAAGTTCTGTAGGACAGCTTGTTTACCTCTGATATAATTTATCAAATAACTTACACTTTTAGTGTAAATTAGTGGCTTTTTTCTTAAGAATATGGATGGATAGTTATTGGAACACAGAAATCACGGAACTCGCTACCCCTTCGGTGTCTTCTGTGCGTTCAGTGTTCAATTCCAGGAATAAATAAGTAAAATAAAAATATTTCTTAGTTAATAATTTATTTTTTAACAGGTTGTTTTTGGTTTTAGTTTTAGATATTGTTTAGTATTAGAACACCGAATTCACCGAGCTCACCGAAATTTGATTTGGATCGACTGTTTGTCTTTATTTTTAAGTTATGTTTACAGAAATATTTATAATTAGAAAATTTTTATATTATTATATGCCACCCTCCTTTTTAATAATGGAAAAATAATAATCTTTTTCTCCTCTATGTAAAGGCCATGCCCCTTCGGGGTCCTCCCAGGTTCTGTGTGAAATTTTTAATAGAAATTATAAAGTTTTCTTTTGCTCGTCACCAGGTCGGAGCCTTGACATCTCGTCTTAAAAAGATTTATCGGAGATAAAAATTAAAAGGAGGGCATAAATATGTCTAATATAATTCATGAAGAATTATCAAATAAAATAATTGGGTGTGCTATTACAGTACATAAAATAGTTGGTCCCGGCCTGTTAGAAACTGTATATGAACAGAGTTTGTGTGTAGAACTAAAGTTAAATAACATTCCTTTTACACGCCAGAAAATGTATTCGGTGTTTTATAAAAGTTATGTTGTTGGTAAATACCTTGCAGATATAGTAATAGCTAACAAAATTATATTGGAGCTAAAGTCTGTTCCCTGTATAAAAAGAAATATGGTCGCCGCTCTTGTACATCCATGTACCCGCGGCATTCATCCATCCATGGATATCAGCACAGCTTTTAAATTATCTTCATGTTTCAAATATTCGTGTTGGGTATGTAATCAATTTCCGTAATTCTATTTTAGAGTTTAATAGGCTCGTTCTTTAGCGGGTAATTCCCGCTTTTTTTTCTTTTAATAACAGCTGTTTTAAAGTACAATTCTGCCATGAATAAAAATGTAAAAATATCAACTTTTAAAGCTCTTGTTTCTGTAATAAGAAAAGAAATTGAAGAAGGCAGGATTATCATAGAGCAGGATACTAATATTCGCAAAACAGCTGTTATGTGGCGCATTGGCAGTCACATCTCTACACACATACTTGAACATTCGGATAAAGCGGATTATGGTAGATATCTTTTTGATAATCTTTCAAAAGAACTTGGTATAAACAAACGTACACTTTACAGAACAGTAAAGTTCTACAAAGAATATCCCGAGATCGTGACAACGTTGTCACGATTCACATGGTCTCATTACTTAATACTACAAACTATAGGGGACAATGGCAAGAGGCTAGAGTATGAAAAACTTATAAAAAAAGAAAATCTTAGTGTTAGACAGCTTCAGGAAATTGTTAAAAAAGAAAGAAATCAGCTTCCTTCAAATATCTCAAAACAACTAAAAGTTGATAGAGGCAGACCGGGTGTTTACAGGCTAAAAGAGATGGATGGCATTTTAAATATAGACATTGGCTTT
>SDBV01000908.1_pt1 | contig 43201 bp, 67 predicted proteins | sample 2277081 | NCBI WGS metagenome assembly SDBV01 (sample SAMN10402039, study PRJNA504765) | marine sediment metagenome | isolation source: marine sediment core GS10_PC15, 223 cmbsf | place: Arctic Ocean: Southern Knipovich Ridge | collected 2010
CCCTTATTCTTTCCCTTTCATTTGGGTATTCGTCCAAATCCCATTTGAGTTCTAGCTTATCAGTAAAGCCGAATATGCCAACACTAGGGTCACCTTTAATATCTATAATTACTTCAACATTTCCAAATGCCATTTCCATCTCCTTATCTCTAGCTCATCTTTGGCTAACAAGTTGCTCACATTGGCGTATAGATTACTGGCACTGAATCAAGGTTTAACTTAACAGCGATAGCCAGCCTATGAAGCCCATCCCAAACTATTTTAGAGCCGTCTTTTCTCACCCTGATTTCAATAGGCTCAGTGATACCGTTGGCTTGAATGTCCTTGAGTAGTTTCTCATCTATCTCAATCAAGTTAAGTGGTAATCTCATTTCTAATTTCAAAATGTCTGCTAGTTTCATTTGCTCTCTCCTGGGTATACTGAGGCTTGGCCTGATGGCGTGTCAATGTAACCTATTACCTCGCAAGTATTGAGGCAGGCCGGGCATGAAACCCGCGTCTTCTCTATCGTTACAGATGCGCGGCGGAGCCCGCATTGTGTCATATACCGGCCAGCCTGGTCCTGGCTGGATACGCTCCGTCCTTCCTTCAAGTAGTGGACTAATTTAATCGTGTCCTTTTCCATTGTCTAACCTCCCTATTAGCTTCGTTACTCTCACCTTAGCACACTTCCCCAGCTACCACCAAGAGGGAGAGGCTCATCTTTTGTTTTTATACCCCAATGTTGATACCTTTGGCTCATACTAGACATAACACGAGCACTTGACAACCACACGGCCACCTCTTACAATAAAGATACCTCTTGGCATCACCCCCTTTTAGCTGGCCCGGCACTAGGTAAGAATCAGCGCCGGGCCTTTACTATTTATCCCTCTTTGATGTCGAATATCAGGGTGCCATCCTGGTGCTGGCCTGTGACCTCAAGTGAGTCTGAGCAGGTGTGGACTTTACCTTCATCATCTTCCCAATCCTTGACACTGTACTCGCCAGGCGATACTTCTTCATAGTCAGCCACTCGACCGGACATGACAATCTCGGCAAAGCTCTCTTTAATTACCTCCTTAGGTTTTTGGCGTGACGTTTTCTGGCGTTCATACTCCGACTGATAGGAAGACCAGTTTACAATAGACAAGCAACCATCAACCTCTTCCAAACGGTTGTCGTGTATGGACTTAGCAATAGTCCTGTCGAGTAAGGTCTGTTTAATATTCAGTTGGTTAGCCATAAAATCACGGGGCAAAGCCTTACCATCATTGTCACAAATAGCCCCTTCATGTCCGCATTGCCCGGCTAAACAGATTAAATCCGCCCAAACACTGCGTTCATCTGGCTCTAATTGCCACCTGATACTTCCATGTAACCATCCAGTTACAAACAACTTAACCCAAGTCCTTTTCCATCCTTTTGTTGGCATAACAACCTCCTATTTAGCTATAACTCTACCATAAGATGTTATACTTTGTCAAGGGTTATTCTGTGTTCTTTGTGTAACATTGCCTGCATATCTTTGTACCCTAAGTTATAGTTTCTTTCGCACTTACTCCGCAGATGTTACCCTGCTATAAGATGTAGATGTAGAAGAAGAAGTATAAATTAGAAGGAGAACAGAACAGACAAGATTGCTTGCTCTTTAACCACTTGACAAATTAACTCCTTTCCTTTAACCTTTTAGGTATATGGATAACAACAAGGTTTCTCTAGTTTCTTTACCTCAGAAAACTCCCTCTGCGTCAATGAAGTATCCCCCCGGTAAACACCCTAACTCACGCAAAAACCTTAAACCCTATCCTCCAGGTGTTAATGGCAATCCAAAACCCGGCAATAGCCTTAAAGCTGTTCTGCTTAATGCTCTACTTGAACCTCTTAAAAAACCAGCAGAAGATGCTCCAGCCAGAGACCACGTTGTTTATGCTACACTAAAAGGAGCTATCTCGTGTGAGCCAACATCGGCGCATCTGAAGGAAGTCTGGGACAGGGTAGAAGGTAAGTTGCAGGATAAAGAAGCTATAAGAGACATCAATGTAGTATTCGTGATTGGAAAAGGGTATAAAGAGATACCACAGTTGATAGATGGCAAAGATGCCACTGAGTAAGCATACAGACGCACTACAATCAAAATCTAGGGGCATTGAAACGACTTCGAATAGTAGAGTACCTTTATGGTAAAGGAGGAATAGAATGAATGAAGTATTAAAGAAAGCTATTGAGGATGGTGAGAAGGGGTTGAGGATGATGAAAGAAGGGCATAGGCAGTGTTCAGAAACTATTAGGGTAGCTGCCCTCCATGTTGATAAAGCTAGGGAAATACTAAGCCGAATAGAGTGGAGTAGATGGTAACAGCGACTAAAGCTAAGGTTGAATTAGTGTGGGAGCCAATCAACAAACCGCAAGATGAGTTCGTGGCATCTCAGGCTTCAAGGTCTTTATTCTCTGGTGCCTTTGGCGCCGGCAAAACCCTAGCTCTCTGTGCTAAGTCTCTAAAGCTGTCTTTGGACCACAAGGGTAACTTCGGCTATATCTGTCGAAAGGTTAGAGCTACCATAGGGCTATCAACTCTCAAGACATTTCTGGAGTTAGTATGTCCTAAAGAACTTATAGCATCCTACAATAAATCAGATGGGCTAATTACACTGACTAATGGCTCTCAAATCCTCTTTGGTGGGCTGGATGACCCATTAAAACTCGGTTCCCTTGGTGCTGGTGGTATTGGCTTCGTAGGCATTGATGAGGCGATAGAAACTACAGAGGATGACTGGCAGATGCTAGAGGGCAGGTTAAGATTACCTGGCTTTCCTCACCAGATATTTGCAGCGACTAATCCTGGTCCGCCGACACATTATCTTTATCGCATGTTCTTTCGTGAGCATAAGGGGGATGTATTCCAAGCCTCCAGTTATGACAATCCGTTATTACCGGAGGACTATAAGCAGCGTCTAGCTGAGTTTGAGGGAGTCTATAAAGATAGGTATGTTCTCGGACTATGGAAAGGGCTGGAAGGCTTAGTCTACAGTGCCTTTGATGATAAGATATGCTTGATTCCAAGGTTTGATGTTGATAAAAGCTGGCCTATATATTCAGGGCACGACTTCGGGAGGGTAAATGCAGCGGGATTATTCTTTGCAGGTAGCCCCGCAACTGGTGATTTCTTTGGTTTTCAAGAGTATTGGCCAGGGTCGGAGATGAGTATTCACGACCATGTGCAGGCTTTCAAGACAATTACTGAAGGACGGAATGTATTGAAGCGGGTAGGTGGTAATCATCAGGAGACAGGGGAGAGACAAGCATATACCTCTGAGGGATGGCCGGTTAGTGAACCTAAACACAGTTTAGACAAAGCGTTACAGATTAAACTGGTTCAGGGCATGCACCGGCTTAACAAAGTATATATCTTTAATGACCTCAGCAATTATGTAAGGGAGAAATTTAGTTTTGTCTTTAAGGGGGAGAAAATAGATCAAGAGGCTAAATTCCATTTAATGGCTTGCCTTATCGCTGGTACTAAGATAAAGACGATTACTGGGGATAAGCCAATAGAAGTCATTAAGGTAGGAGATATGGTTGCTACGAGGCAAGGTTATCAGCCAGTGATTGCTAGTGGACTAACACAAGAAAATGCTGAGGTTTTTGAGGCTTCTTTTTCTGACGACTCAAAACTGGTAGGTACTGCTCACCATCCTGTCTTTGTTAAGGATAAGGGTTTTATTCCATTGACTTGTCTGCGATACAATGATACAATGGAGGTATGGAAAGAGAAACAGTTATCTACAATGGGACTAAGTATCACAGATACCCGCAAGCAAAACGGCGCACTGACAGGATGTATTTCAGGTCAGCAAAGGGACTTCTCCACCGTGTTATGTGGGAAGATGCCTATGGGAAGATACCAGCAGGACATACTATCCACCATAAGGACGATGACTCATCTCATAACGAACTCTCTAACTTTGAATGTAAGGGCAATGGCTTACATATGTCAAGGCATATGGAGGGGCATATCTATGACCTTGAACACCTTGCTAGGATTGAACCCCTCCGCATTGCTGGCTTTCAGCAATGGGCGAGGACAGATGAAGGGCGAGCCAATCTCACCAGGAGAATATGGGGGAATAGGCAACCAGTTCTCAAAGTCTGTCTCCGTTGCGGACAGAAATACTCAACCATTGAGCCGTCTCATAGTAAGTTCTGTTCGGGAAGGTGTAAAGCAGCAAACCGCTATGCGATGCTTAGGTGTAAGCCCTAGAGGTAAGGCTTCCGTCTATAATCTCTCAGTGGGTAATGTCCCTGAGTTTTATGCGAATGATATACTTGTTCATAACTGTGAAAGGTCTATCTTGAGCGACTTCACACCCGAGACAGTAGTAGATAATCCCGGCTATCGCACAACTACCCCAAGAAGGGTATTAGTTAGGAGGTAGATAATGAAAGTTCTTGATTGGAGAAATAGGGGTATTGTAGTAGACGATGGTAGAATTACAAGGGTTGAAAACTGGCATACATCAGACCCAACATATGGGGTTTTTACTGACAATGGGTATTTATACCTCATAACTAAAGAAGAGATTGAGGAATTACATAAAGCCAGCACGTAAGGAGGTATTAGGACAGTGGAGAAAAAGTTATTACTAATAATAGCCTATCAACTTTCAGGTCTAAATAGAAGGGGTTGTCCATACTGTAAATTTATAGGCGGACACGTTGATGGCTGTGAGTTAGGTAAAATGGAGGATTGGGTTCAAGGCGAATTGATGAAACTTTGGAAGGAGGTAATATGACAGCAGAAGAGAAGTTAAAGGAATTATATGAGATTTGGAAACCAGTAACATGCCCAGAGAAAGATGGGATTATAACTAGCTACAGTCCAAGTACTGTACGAGCAGATTTAGCCCCTAAGGACATAGACCTGATAGCTAATCTAGTAGTAGAGAGGTTGAAAAAATGAAAACAGCAGGGGATTATATAAAGGACAATTTGGGTAGATTGTGGTGGGATAAGGTTTGCTATTACTGTGGCATTGGTTTGAGCACCAATGGAAACAGAGCGGCACAGATAAGTGTTGACAGAAAAGACAATAGTATCGGTTATACCATTGAGAATATCGAGTTATGCTGCCAAAGGTGTAATACAATCAAGGGTAATATATTCACCGCTGAAGAGATGAGTGAAATAGCTCATAAGTATATCAAGCCCAAACTACAAAAAGGAGACCTATGAGTAAGCAGGATATTATAAGGGAAGGGATAGATGATATACTTTGGGAACTTGCCGAAGGGGAGATAACAATACTTGAGACAAAACAAAAACTAAGTGATTTAGGTGTAGTGATAAAGAGAGATAGGGAGTTGCCTACTAGGAGATATTATGACCGTTTTATGACGGGTGCTGGTCAATGGAATAAAGAGGGCAAAGAGACAGGCTATAAAGATGCCCAGCAAGATATGTTCAAGGCTGACTATGTAGCAGTAGAAAGTTTAATATGAACTTCTACAAATCTTTATGGTCAAGGATAGGTGGGAGACCGTGGACATATATCTGGAGAGACATTTACCACCTAGCTCCGATAGTTATTCAGGCGCTATGGTTTTTCATAGGAGTAGTGGTATTCATCTGGAAAGGCTGGGGAGGAGTAGGAATCTTCTGGGCGATATACTGCTTCGGTTTTTTAGAAGGTCATTTTCACTGGGGAAGGAAGTGGATAAAGGGACAGGAAGGGTGAAAAAGTTGATAGGGTATCTGGCCAGGGTTATCTTTGAGGCTATCGTGTTGGGTGTTATCCTGGCTTATATTTTGGTCTATGTTCTTGAGATTGGAGGTATAAATGGCTGAAGTAGATTATAGAGCGCTAGCAACTAAGAAGTATGGGGAGTGGGGATTACTATTTGAGAGGATGCGGACTGATGCGAATTTCTTTAACATGCTCAGTGCAACCGATAAGTTACTGGATGCTGATGACAAAGAGATACCCAATAGTGTTCATGTTCTCCTTAATGATATAGTTACCTTTACATCGGAAGTGGAAACAGAACTTAACTCAGCCATTGAACAGGTAGAAGTAACATCGGAAAATAAGAGGTTTGATACTGCTTATGTTGAGAGATTTGTCAGGGTAGCATTCACAGAAAATGATAAAGTATTATCTGCCAAAGGCATGTTCCCCTTTAACCCATTTATTGACCAGCAGACATTCAGGAGAGGTAGGGCATCCAGTTATTGTTACTTCACTATTAAGGATGGCGTGCTTATCACTGATATAACACCATGGGATACCAGGTTTGTTGTTCCTGAAAACGATAATAAGGGGCTTTATTACATAGCAGCTAAGTTTTACCGGTCTGAAAGTAAAGTTCTTGCAGAGCACCCTGAAGCGTTGGGGAATACATCATCTGGTACGAATAATGAGATACTCCGTATTTTATCAAGGGATAATGACCAGATATGGATTGGTGCAAACTCAATGAAGGGGGGAGCAATCGGAGGGAGTCTAATCAAAGAGTTGCCTAATAAGTTAGGTTATGTGCCAGCAGTCTATCACATGGTGCCAATGGGTTCAATGCTTCAGGATGAGAATACTATCCAATATCAGGGTGAGTCGGGAATATTCTTAATTCGTTTATTGTTCAAGGAACTAGAGCGGATAGCATCTGTCATTGCAAGTCTCAGCCTTAAAGTGGTAGACCAGGCATTACAAATAGGGAAGACTCCGACGGACTCTACAGGTAATGCGGCACCGGGCAAGACAGTTGACGAACTTAACGCTCCCGGGTCAGTGAATGAAACCCCTCCTGATAGTCGCTATGAACTAATGCCATTAGGGCAACTTCAAGCAGCATTTGACCGATTGTATCAGATGATTCAAGAAAGGATGCAAAGGGGCACAAGCCAAATATACCGTAATATAGCAAATCCACCAACCGCTACTCAGATTATGATGGAAGCCCAAGAGCAAGGTAATATCGTTTTACCGAGACTAAACACGCGGGGGCTTTTGAAACAAGACCTGGCTTATATGTTTATTAAGCAGACTATTGACGCTTGTAAGAAGGCAAAGATAACAGAGTTCAAACTAGGGAATCAGGTATTTGATGTAACTAAACTCAAAGGTGAATACGAGATTGAGTTCAAGTATCACTTCAATGATCCTAGAATGGATGCAGCCCGTCAATCATTAGCTGCGGCACAAAGGGGTTTAGTGCCCGATAGAGACATCAGGATAAACACTTTACGAAGAGAAGATTGGCAGGGTGATGAACGACAGTTAAGGTGGGAGGAAGCTGAAAGGCTATCCCCAATCATTAAGTTAAATAGAGCTAGAAGAGCAGTAGGATACTTAGCTGATGAAGGTGAACCTGGTGCGGAGGAAGACTTAAAGTTTCTTACTATCCAGATGATACCTGCATTGAAACAACTTATGCAAGGTTTATTGACTCCCAATATGCCAGAAGAATTAAAGCCGTCACAGCCAATAGTTCCGTTATTAAGTGAACGTGCAACAGGAGGAGGTCAACCAAATGCTAGGTAAAAATAAGTTCACATTAAAAGATTCTGACCAGATGATTGCGGATGTCATAGATGAGTTCGTTGCACAACACAACTTGAACTACGACCTGAAGGAACTGTTGAAGGTAGATATGCTTGGAAGTTCTGAAGAGGTACCAGCAGGATACCATATAATGCCTGAGACAGGTGAGCTTATGCTTGACTCAGAGATGCCAGGATTTGAAGGAGTGTAGTATGTCTAATCTATGTCTTACTGAGATAAGCCTTCAGGTATTGATACCAGTTGACGAACATACTATTTTGAAAGTTCAAGAGGAAGTGAGTAAGATAACAGGGATAGATATTTATGGTACTAAGTTTAGATATTTATGGTACTAAGTTTAGATATTTCCCCCCACTAGGAGAGGATATAAAGGAGAAAGGTAGAGGAGAAACAAAAATGAATTATAGACCTGAAGGATGGGGAACTACTAAGGATGGCTTGATAGGGTTGGGGGCAGAAGACCAGGAAGCGAAGGACAGGCACTTTGAAGCAGGAGCAGATGCTATGCTTGAGGGGTTGAAGGCCCAAAACTCTTATATGGTAAATTGCAGCAACAAAATACTCCCCGCTAATTTAGTTATTGGCAAGGGTCATCTAGTCTACATCCCAGAGGAGTAATAAATGCCATTACCCAGGATACCAACATTTGAAGAATTACAAAAGAGGGTTAAGGAGCCGAAAGTTCCAGAGGTAGAGGAACTTAAAGTGGAGGTTGCCCCAGAATTTAGGAACCTACCTCCGGGTTGGTCTGTAAGGCGAACTCCCTTTGGTGACTCCCTTGTTTCTCCAAGAGGCTTAACCTTCAGCAATCTTAAACTTGAAGGTGGGAAGATAACCGACTTCAAAGTCTTTCGCGGTGATAGGCCCATTAGACTGCCACAACCTATAGCGCCAGTTGAACCACCGCCTAAACCACCCGTTAAACCTGAGTTTAAGGGTATATCGGCATTAGGACCATTCGCTCCCCGAGTCGAGCCTTCTCTCGAACAAAGAGAGCCTGAACTTAATGAAAGTGAGGCGATTCGGGCTAAGATAGCAGACCCCAACTTTACCGGGGATAGAATTGAACTTGGACTCAGGCTGATAGATTTAGAAACAAAGCGGGCTGGAAAGACCGAAATCAGCCCCATACAGAAGCAATTAAGGTCGGAAGAGGGCATATCATCGCAGGAATTCGAGTCCTTGACGGGTATGACATTACAAGAATACAGTGTCGCTCTTCTTGAGGGGCGAACAGAGCGAATTTCAAAACCTGGGGAAAGGCTTGAGGGTTTCAAAACATCTGAAGGTGAACGGCGTGTAAGGATAAAAGACGTTGGTGAGGGTTTGTCTCTCTTTGAAAAGATATTCAGGTTTCAGACCGGGGATTTACCAGTAGAAGCATTACCAGAACCAGTTAGGACTTTGGGTAGGGCTGGTAAGGGGGCTATAACAGCAGCAGGAGCACCATTGTTTACAGTTGCTGGTGTTCCTGTATCTGCTGGAGATATAGTCGCACTCGCTTTATTAGGTTACGGTGTTTATGCGGGGGTTAGGTCTCTTATTCCACTCTTTAATAAAGTTAAAGATAAAGCCTTACAAACTGCACTCAATACTGGGCTTGATAGGTGGATAGCTAGAATGTCAAGGGGTATCCCTCCGCAGCACTTTAAGGATGCTCAGAATAGTTTGTACAATGTGATTGCAAGAGACAGAATATGGTTACAACAGAAAGCCACCGAAAATATGTTGCGGAATATGGGGCGTGGTATTAATCGAACCCAAGCCGCTAACCAAGCAGTTAAGGATACTATAAGGGATTTTGAAACTAGATTTGGTGGTTTAATCCCCAGAGGAACTCAGACTGGTGCTTTAGCTCAAGGTGGATTAGCAGCAGGGGAAGGACCTACTATTCAATCAGTAGTTGCCAAGATAGCAGCTAATCAACCCCTTACTACTGCGGAGAGACAGTTATATGCTTCTGAGTCTCAAGCGGTAGAAGCTGCATTACAAGCCCAAGTAGCACCTGTAGCAAAACCTGAAATAGCCCCTGAGCCTGTGGTAGTAGGTGAAGTAACTACCCCCGCAATTGCAAGGATTATATCCGAAGCTGGTTTACCTAAGGATGCACAAATCAAGACAATAGCAGAGATGGATAGAACTCCTGAGATAACTAAACTATATCCAGAACTCGCCGAACTTAGGCTAAAGTTGGGAACTGCTATTGATAGGATGGGGGAGATACAGGAGGCAGGAGGCAGTGGTGCAAGATTTGCATCTATCAGAGATAAAGCTGAAGCAGATTTAGTCACCCTACAATTAAGGATTGCAAGGGAACACCCTGAGCTAGGTTTTCTTGAACCCACACCCCCAGTAACACCTAAAGTACCTGCTGTGTCTAAAGTTGTACCTCGCACATTACCATCAGAACAGGTGTCCGAACTAGAAACTAGAGCACCCTTAGACATTATACGAAAAGATGAAGGTGCGGAGATTGAGAGATTAACTAAGGAAATTCAAGAGGAGGGCATAACCGAACCTATCACAATAAGGGTCAGGGAAGACGGCTCTCAAATAGTTTGGGATGGATTACACAGGCTTATAGTGGCACAGGATTTAGGGCTTGAGAATATCCCTGTTAAGTATATTGGCGAAGTCCAGATGCTGAAACCCAAACCCTCAGCAGTTACTAAACCCCCAGTAGAAGTAGCCCCAGAAGCCCCTAGAGCCATAACAAAGCCTGTTACTAAGGAAGTAGTACCTGCGGAACCTACAAAGGCTGAGATAGCTAAACTGGCCGAACAGGTTAAGGCTAAACTTCCAGCAGAACCTCCCAAACCTAAGTCCCCAGTAGAAAGGCGTTCTGAGATACAGTCATTACTTAAAGAACCAGCTAAAAACTTGGTAGCAGGCACGACTAAGATTGCGTTAAGGAAAGAGTTAGCCGGGATAAACAAGTCGCTTATTCCACAGGAAAAGAAACTTCGTAGTCAGATTATGGCTACTGTTAAGGGGAAGTCTTTGGGTACTACACAGTCCCGGAACATATTCAGGGAGGTTGGTGGTTCAAGATATCTCACTAATTTAGAACTTACCCAGTTGGAGAAGGTTCTAAAAGCTGTTCAGAAAGCTAGACCGATTAGAATTAAAGGGAAGTTAGTCATTACTCCAAAGAATGAGGCTTTGATTCAGTCGGCAAAGAAGGATTTAATTGACCAGGGGATTCTTACTGAGGCAACCTACAAAGATATATTAGAATCATTAAAGTTATCTACGAATAAATATGTAGATTCCCAGAACTTTATAACTAATTCACAGGGTAGCGATATTATCCGTAATATGAGGAATATAGCGATCCTCAATCCTCTCGGTGAGTTGAAGTTTGGTAAGCCGACAGCCGTCAAATTTTTAACATCTCAGGTTTATTACGCACAAGTATTGGGATTGAAGCCATTAACTAATCCACTTGAGTTGGCAAAGGTGGACTTCGACCTTGCCTATCGTGCTATGTCCAATGCTGTTGATGCAAAGTTGAGGGAAGTTAATAAGGCTTGGGGTGTAAGTTCTAAGGAAATAATAGAGAGTAAAGCAAAGAATATCCCGACAAAAGGCAGTTCTGCTTTAAGGGATTTACTGGATAAAACGGAAGAACCTCCAGCAGGTTTAACACCCAAGCAAGAGGAATTATTTACCTGGTTTAGAAACCTGAACCGCAGCATCATAAATGGAGAAAATGAAGTTCGCAAGGCTATGGGTGTTGAGGAAATATCTTACAGACAAGCCTATGTTCGTCATGTTCCCGATGAAATGGCGAGGAATATTATAGAAGGTACTCACCCCATACCTCCGAGTCTCCAATACTGGGCTAAGAAGTTAGTCAGTAAAAAGGTATTTAACCCGATGGAATTTCACCGCCAACTGTCTGATGATTTGGCTAATTTATATTCTAAGGATTTGGCTTTTGCCACAAAGAATATGGTTTACACTGGGTTAAAGGAGATACATCTAGCCCAACCATTACGGGCTTTTACCGAACGAATGGGGGCTTTAACCGATATTATGCCAGCCTCAACTAGAAAATGGGTTACGGACTATATCAATCAGGTTATCAAAGGACAGCAAACAGAGTGGGACGAGAGTATAAACGCCATAGTTACAGAGAGTGGAATCGGTGGGGTGATAGATACGTTCTTGAAACCATTTAATAGAACATTAGGTCAGCGTCCCATTACACGGTTATCGCAAACTATTGGTAATATGACTATTTATGCTGTGTTAGGATTACCTCGACCGCGTCTTCTTCGACTGATGATTAGAAATGTGTTTCAGAGAACACAGGAACTAGCGTTACACGGTGTTGTCCCGACACTAAAAAGTTTTCTGCCAGACCCAAAGGCACTTAAAGAATTAAAGAGTAAAAGCCGGTATCTAAAGAGCTATACAGGTATTGAAGAATGGCCTACGGATTTACTAGGGAAACTTGGTAAAATACCACTCGCTCCATATCAGTTCACCGCAACACTAAATGCCGATAGGGGAATGAGCGCTTCTTACCATGATTATGGTAAATTTATCACTAACAGTAAATACAAAGACATGGTTGGGAGAACTGGCAAACGCTGGCCTTCTGAAAAGCGCACCTATACAGAAGAGGAGGGGTTTCTCTATCCCGAAGAACAGAAGATACTATTAGAGGAAATGGAACTCGCAACAAGAGCTACCGAGTATCAATATATCGGTATGGGTATGCCAGAAATTTTTAGGCACAAGACTCTCATCCCTTTTACAAGGTTACAGAGTTGGTGGATGAACCATTTCTTTATGTTTCACCGAGAGGCATTCCACCGTTTCACTTATGGGGAAACAATGAGTGGGTATCCGCTCCCTTGGTCAAGTAGGGTTAATTGGCTAAAATACCTGCTTTTAGGAGGGGCTATCCTAACAAGCATGGGGTATACTGCATCATATCTAAAGGGAGTATTACCCCATAATGAATCACCCTTTGCTCAATTTGCGATTGGTCTTGTTAAATATGTTGGTGCAGGCAGTGATTGGGAGAGGGCACAGGCTAAAAGGGATATGCAATTCTCATGGAAAGCAATGGTTCCTGGTGCAATGGCTGCTGATGAAATACAAAAACTATGGACTGGGGAGATGCCAATATGGCAAGCCTTATTCTACGGCAGAGAGGAAGAAGGACCGCCGCTCCATATTCCAGATTACGGCTTCCCTATAGAGGAATCAGGGCTTAAAAAGGCAGAAACAGTCATAACGGAATCTATTTCTAAGCTTGGTCAACAGGATGATGTGAGTCGTGAGGAGGCTATAGCAATAGCAACGGAAGCAGGAGCATCGAAGGCTAAATTAAAGGAGATTAACGCTAAAGACTGGACTTATGATATTACTTCACTACGGAGAGACATTGGGGATGCCACTAGAAACTTAGATGAAGACGATATAGCGGAGTTAGAACCTATTGCCGGTAATTATGTAGAGTTCAAAGCACAAGACAAAGCATACGAACTACTGGGTGATAAAGAGCAAGAGCAATATATCGAGGATAACCCTGAATATATGACTAACAGGTTGTTCTGGGGAGAACTAACTACTATCTCTGACTTAAAAACTGCCGAGGCTCTAGTAGTGCAAGCCCAGAAGTATAATATCCCCCTTAATATGATACCAGCATTTCAACTTACAGATAAAGGCAATGAACGAATCCCGTCAAATCGTAATCTATGGAGGACATACTTTGATTATTATGACTTACCAGGTACTTCTTACCTCAATATGACACAAGCTCAGGTAGATGCAGGTCAACTCCCAGAGAAATATCGTAGCGAATGGGAAGCCTATCAGAAACTCAAGACAGATACAGCTAAAGGGTTTTATAGGAAAGCTCACAGGGAAGCAGCGTATTCAAAGTGGAGAGTGGACTTCAGAAGGGCTAATGCTGAGTTTGACCAGTGGCTCGTAGACCAGGAGTATAACAAACCATTACCAAAGAAAGCTATTAGTAGGACTGCTAGGGGTAGGATTGCTCCAGTAAGTGTATTTGGTGGCGCAGGTGGTACAGTAAGGCCGCGCAGAGCTAGAGTATCCTTTCCCAAGTTCAAGAGACCGCGAATATCAAGGGGAATAAGTATTAAAGCACCGAGAGTGCCAGGAGTTTAAGGAGGTTAAGCTATGTCTCCACAAGCGTTTGATAAGTGCGTAGCAAGCAAAGGAAGCCGTGTTAGAACCATTACCCTCAAGAATAATAGGTATATGAGAATTTGCTACCTTGATGGAGAATCTCATGCGGGTGAAGTGAAGGAATCTAAGGGTAAGAAATGAAGCAAGAAGTCCTATTACTTATTCAGGAAGAGTGCGAGAAGATAGAGATGGACCCGGGCTTCGGGAATGTTACTATATCTATTGTGAATGGGCGGGTTAAAACTGTTAAACCATCTCCTACAATAGATGTGGATAAAGACTTGCTTGACAGGAATGGCAAAAAGATATAAAGTAAATTTGAGTACATTAACATATCTTATTAGTGTCGGAATAGGTAGAAGGCAAGGTTCGATTCCGATGTGACGGGAAAGCTAGAGAGTAATCTCTGGATGGGCTAAAACCCTTAACCCGCCAAAGTGACTGGATGGTCGGCACGCTACTTAATCCCTAGCTAGTAAGATATGATTTAACAATAGAATAGAAATACCCTAGAAGGAAAACTTAGAAGGGTTGGACTTAATTGTCTAGCCCTTTTTTGTTATTAAAAAACAGGAGGAAAAATCAAATGCCGGACGAAATCGCTGTAGCTGAGAAGAACTCTGCTCAGGCAACTGACCAGGCTTTAGTCAGTGAAAAGGAGAGTACTTCAAAATCCCAGACTTACACCGAAGCCACACAAAAGAAGGCTATCTCAGATGCCCTAGCCGAACAAGGGAGGAAGCACAAGGAAGCACTTGAGCCTATTGCCAAAGAGCGTGACACCTTTAAGTCTCAGGCAGAGCAGGCTACTAAAGACGCTAAGGATGCTATAGATGCCCACGAAGCAACGAAAGGACGTATTGCTGACCTTGAAGCCGACCTGGAAGAGGCTATCGGTGAAGATGCCGACCTTCTTGATATTAAGAAAATCAAGACAGACCTGAGGGCCGAGAGGGACAAGTCCAGGCAGGAAGCTAGGGACGAAAGAGGCGCCATCGCCGAACTGAGGAAAACCGCTGAAGCCGAAAGGTTAGAGTGGGCTGGAACGGTAGCTGAGGCGCAGTCTTTCAAGTTGGATGGAGAATTGGCAAGAGTCGTTGATGAATACGAGGGAGATGTAACTACCAACTTCACCAAACTCAAGGCAGCCTGTGATAAAGCCGGCATCAAGACTAAAGAAGGGGCCGAAGCTATAGCTGAGACTTTCCTGGTAAAGAAGGCTGAAGAGCCTGACGTACTTAATGACTCCGGTGCAAACAGTGGGGGAAAGGACCTATTAAGTAACCTGCCTATTAAAGACCGAATGGCAAAGCTAAATGAATTAGCGCTGAAACAAACTAAAACGTGAAAAATTAACAACGGAGGATATTTATCATGGCTGTAACTTTAGTAGACCATGCAAACCAATCAGCCAATCAAGGTAAAGCTGTTCAGGCAGAAATAGCCTATTGGTTCCTTGAGGAATCTAATCTTGCTCAAATATTGCCATTGGCAAGCAATCTGCAACTAGCATTGCAGATAACATCAATGGAGACTCTACCTACGATTGGCACAAGGAAAGTAAACGCTTCATTCAGTGAATCAACTGGAACGTTTGCACAAAAGATTGAAGGTAAGTATATCTTTGGACATGAGATAGACGTGGATACAGTTCTCGTCAAGGCTGACCCGACTGAAAGACAGACACAGAGGCAAATGTCGGCTTATGCTATGGCATTTAAGTTCAATGATATGTTTATCAACGGAGACCCGGCAAGCGATGAGTTCAAAGGACTCAAAATGCGGGTGGACGATGTAAATTCCGATGGTTTCACCGACCAATACATTGATGCCGGTAGTGCCACTAATAACAGGGGTATGCTCTACGACACCACAGACCGCCAGTATTTCATGGACAACATCTCCAAACTCATTGATGTCACGGTTGGTCACAGGTCAAGCGCCCTGTTTATGAACTCCAAGATGTACCTGGCCTTTGAAGCCTGTTTCAGACGGGAGAATGTATTGAGGCAGGATAAGGATATGTTTGGCCGGATAATCAACATCTACCAGGACGTACCACTACTCAGGATAGGGGTCAAGGCTGACCAGACTACGGAAGTCATCACTAATACCGAGACTCTTAGTAATGGGACCGAAGAGACAAGTATCTACTCTGTCAGGTTTGGCGAGAAGATGTACCTATGGGGTTTACAGCAAGAGCCGATGACCGTAAACGACCTGGGTGAGATTTCGAGTTCCCCTGTATTCCGTGACAGGGTGCAGTGGGTTGTGGGTCTGGCTGTTGCTAATCCGAGGTCTATCGCAAGGGCTTACGGGTTCGTCCCCGATGCCGATGAAAGCTAAGACAATTAAAGTAATTACAGGAGGATAAAAATGTTTGATGCAGATTTGATTTTACTAGATGGAACAATAGCACTTACGGATGCTCTGGATACCCCTGCAATCTCTCTTACAACGGATGCCGCAACTGGAGCTGCTGTGATTGACTTGGGAGCTGGTGGAACGCCAGAGACCGGATTAACTGCCGTTCTATTACTCCCGAATAACGATACTGACGCCGACACAGTGACAGCTTACATAGAGGCTGCTGACCATGTGGACATGACCGGAACTACGGCTGATGTTTTAAGACTCGGTTCATTTGGTGTAGCCAGTGCTAACCAAGGGGTTATCCTTGGTTCTGAGACTCCGTGTGTTGCATTGGTTAAGTTTGCTACGAGAAAACGCTATGTCAGGTTAAATCTTACTGTGGGTGCTGGCGACTTGGCTGTTTCTACTGCCAAGTGTTTTCTCACTCCGTATGCCTTCCCGGTACTGTAAAGGAGGTTAGCTGTGGCAATAGAAAACGTAGCCTTTAGCGCAGGATACATAACGCTTACCAGAGAAAATGGTAGGCAAACTCGCTATGCGGTAGCGGATATTCTCAGAGCTCTGGATATACCGACAGGGCTTACCTATAGTCAGGTGAGTGCAATAACCACCTTAGCTAACCATGTCGCTGTCCTGGTAAGGACTTTAATAGCAAGGGGTTATCTTGATGATGACTTCTTAGAAAAAGGTGAGTATAACCTGGAAAGTATAACCGAATCGATAGCGGAGATGGGTGGTGACTTCGATAAGCCTGATATAAGTGTCACCTAATGAGGAAATATAATTAGGAGGATTTGCCTATAAGATAATAGTTGTGGCTCTCTGTGGAGTTCGGATAGTCATTCTATAAAGGATGGATAACTCCAAGCTATATAGCTTATCCATTCAGGAAAATAAATAAAAGGAGAACCATAAAATGACTTCATTACAAGAAGTAAAAGCAAAAGTTGACCAGATAAGTCCTGATGTCCTAGCAGAAGGCGATATGGAAAACATCCGTATGTCTAAACTGGGTCAGTTATTCACGGCGGACTGGAAGCAAAGGTTAGCATTAGCAGGCAGAGTATTCACGTTAGACTTGGGCACTATCGCGGGTGAGGGTTCATACACTGCTCTGACGGGTAATGCTGCATACGACAACAACCAACCAGAAGTCATTATCGCAATTGATACTGGGTGGCTGATACCCATGGAGATTGACATAGGCATCTCGGTAAATGATATGGATGCTTATAACGATTTCACTCAAATAGTCTTTGCGATAGACCGGACACAAACCCAAGATGCTGGGGAGACCGGCACGGTAGAGACAGCCCTGAATGTACTGGATGGTGGGCCTGCCTTTGCGGGTAGGTGCTACAGCATTATAACTGGTGATACAGGTAATGCCCCAGCATCCGTTGAAGTCATAGCGTCTAAGTTTTGGGAACTCACTATAACAGCAGCAGAAGCTGCTACTAATGTGCCAGCGACTTTAGGACTCTACAAGAAGTTTGATTATCCGATACTCGTAGCCGGTCCCTGTCATATTGTTGGCTACGTTATAGGGACCATGACCCCAACCTTTATGGGTTCTGTTACCTTCGCTCACATTCCGGCCAGTTGGGTTGCAACGAGTTAGGCAGAGGTAAAAATAAGGTAAGGAGAAAAAAAGATGGGTAAAGATATTCTAGGACTTGTAGACCAAATGCCACCCTCTGTCTTAATGGAGGGGGAACAAGAGAAAATCCGCATAGGCAAGTTGGGAGAACTGTTCACCGTTGACTGGCATCAGAGGTTGGCTCTGGCGGGCAGAGTGTTTACTATGCCTTTGGGCACTATCGCTGGTGATGCTTCCTACAGTGCTCTGACAGGCAATGGTACGGCACTCGACAACGACCAGCCTGAAATCGTCATAGCCATAGACACCGGGTGGTTAATTCCGATAGAGATTGACGTAGGTTACTCTGTTGCAGACCCCGATGCTTATGACGATTGGCTTGACATACTGTTCATAGCAGATAGGTCGCAGACTGTACCTGCCGGTGAAACGGGCAATATCATAACAGCCCTCAATTTACTGGATGGTGGAGATAGCTTCAGCGGCAGATGCTACAACACTATATCCAGTGACATCACCAACCCGGTTACATCCGACATCCTGGGCTATAAATACTGGGAGCAGACACAGTTGGCAGCTGAAGTTTTCGGTCGTGTAACCCCAACCTATAACTTCTACAAGAAGTTTGACATTCCAAGATTCTTAGCAGGGCCGTGTTCAATCATTGGCTTTGTAACTGGAAAGGTTGCACCGACCTATATGGGCAGTATTACCTTTGCTCACGTACCAACTAGCTGGATACCGCTCAGTTAGACAAAATAAATAATAAGGAGAATAAAAATGTCGACATTACAAGAGATTAAAGCACAAGTTGACCAGTCCGACCCGACTGTCTTAAAGGAAGGCAAGATGGGGAATTTGGCTATGTCCACACTAGGCCAGCTATTTACTGCCGATTGGCACACGAGGTTGGTTCTAGCAGGTAGGGTTTTTTCTATGAATCTGGGTAGTGCCAGTGGCTCTTTGGGTATATTAACCGGCATTACTACAGTGGATAATGACCTGCCTTCCCTCAGTATTTCCTGTGACTCAGGGTGGCTGATACCGATAGAGATTGACGTTAACATCCATGTTGACGACCTGACTGCTTATGACGCTGTAGATGACATACTGTTCATTGCAGACAGGTCACAGGCGGTACCTGCCGGTGAGGTCGGCAATATCGTAACAGCCATTAATCTACTGGAAGGTGGGGCTGCTTTCAGTGGTAGGTGCTATCACACCCATAATACTACCCCAATCACCAATCCTGTTGCCTCGGATATTCTGGGCTATAAATACTGGGAACTTACCCAGTTGGCGGGTGAAGTGGGTGGTAACGCATCCTTTGAGAAGAGCTACCACAAGAAGTTTGATGTGCCACATTTCCTGGCTGGCCCCTGTTCCATTCTTGGGCATGTTACCGGTAGTGCCACGCCAACATATTTTGGCAAGGTTGTGTTCGCGCACCTACCGGCTAGTTGGATAACAGTTAATTAGTAAAACCGGGCTAAACATAGGTTTCAATAACCTAAAGTGAATAGAGATACGGGGACAGGAGCTTAAAAACCTTCTGTTCCCCCTACCTCAGAAAGAGTGAATATGAAATACGAGTTTCAGTGCAATGATTGTGAACTGACCTTTGAAGTTAATCAACCTATATTACAGGAGCATCGAACCAACTGTCCTCAATGCGGAAAAGAAGCACAGCGTATTTATTCCCCGCTTAAATGGGTTTGGGCAGGTGAAGCATACAGGCCAGACGGGAGCAGACGAGAAAGCGAAGATTACGCAATTTTGAAGGGATAGATATGCCAAAGTTAGGTGATATTAAAAGAGGTAGAGAAATCGGGAGAACAAGTCATTCTAGATTTGTTTATTTTGCTTGCGTGGATTGTGGCAAAGCACGGTGGGTTCAATTATTAAGAGGGGAACCACGAAGTCTTTATTGTAACAATTGTAGTATGAGGGGCAGAATCGGGGAATTAAATTCCTCATGGAAAGGTGGGATAAAGAAGTCAAATGGCTATATTGAGGTAAGGATTTACCCTGATGATTTCTTTTATCCTATGGCTAATAGAGGTTATGTGTTTGAGCACCGACTTATAGTCGCTAAGGCATTAGGTAGGAATTTACACTCTTGGGAGATAGTACATCATAAGAACGGTGATAAATTAGATAATAGAATTGAGAACCTTGAGTTAGTGGCTAGAACCGAACATATGAGAGCACACACCAAAGGCTATAAGGATGGTTATCAGAATGGATTAAAAGATGGGAGATTAAAGCAAACACAGGAACTTAAAGAACAAAATGATGAACTTCTAAAGCAAATAAAGCTCTTGCGGTTTGAGGTTAAGAATATGAGAAAAAACACTAGTGTGATGAGTCGATAATGGATAAACCTAAGAGAACACGTAAGGTAACAAGTCCCGAGACTAAGCTACTAAAGGAAGTAAAGCTGACTAATAAACTACTCTTGGAGATAAGGGATATTTTAGATAATACATGGCGGGAAATAAGCCCGGGGAGGTAAATAATGGTAAGAAATTTTGGTAGAGACTTAGACATCGGAATACCTACAACTAGGAATTTAACACGCCCTGTTGAAGTCCAGAACTTTGAAGCTGTCATAACATCGGTAGAAAAAGTGGTAGAAAAAGTGGATTTGACTAATGTTAATACTAAGAGGATAGCTGACCTTGCCGGTATAGATATGGATATAGACCCGGATGAGATTTTAAGTTAATGCCATCTAATCAGGAATCTATAAGGTAAGAGATGAAAACGTATTCGGAAATTTTAGACGATGTTGAGACCCTCTTACAGGATGCCGGAGTAGACCCTTCACCTCCATCAGCTAACTCAGTCTTTGCTACTGCTGAACTGGACTCTTTGATGCCCTCTGCTCTATCCAGAATATCTCAGTTCAAGCCATGGCAGATTAAAACAACCAAATCAACTGTCGCTGATACCCGGGACATTACTTTAACAACTGGGGATAAGTGGAGACTTCTAGGTATTTTGAAGCTGGAATATCTGACAGCTAAAGACCCTCCTGTATATCGCAATTATACCCGGTTCGGTGATGTAATAAGTATTAAGATTGATACCCGCCCTCCATCGGTAGCCGATATTTACTTCTTTTGGAATAAGGTCCATCTATTACAGAAAGTATTAACCACTGTTGATACTGGGGGAACTCTTGAGGTTGCTACTGCGGTTGGGGATGTTACCATTGACGTTGAGGCTCTAGGGACTCTGACGATTGAGGAGATGACGACAGTAGCTATTACAGGAGACTCTACAGTCTATTATGTGACCTCGACAGCAACCATCGCTGGTAACAAGGCGACATTGAGCATCTGGCCACCCATAACTCAAGTTAATACTCTTGGTGCGGTAGTAACTCTTTCCTTAACTGGTTCTACTTTAGATATTCCATTAGAGGATTATCTGGCAAGGTGGTTAGCAGCTAAGGCGTGTATCTCTAAAGCTACCAAGTCTTATGCTCAGGTTAATACAGCGATAGCTACGATAGCTCTAGGGGTTACGGCTATTGCTGCTGTGGCTGCCCGTATTACACAAGGGATAGCTGATATAGCTTCGGGAAGAGTTGAGGCAGCTAAAATCTCGGCTATACTTGATACCGCTAATACAGAAATAGATAAAATTGGAGCAAGGCTTACTCAAGCCACGACTGATGTTGCGGATGGTAGGACTGAGGCTGATAAAATCCCTGCAATCGTTACGGCAGCCGGAACTGCCATTGCTGCTGTAGCTGCGAGAATAACTCAGGCTTTAACTGATATTGCATCGGCTCGAACGGCTATTGCTTTAGGGGTAACGGCAATTTCTGAGGCTGATACAGAGGTAAAGTTGGCCAATGCCCAGGTGGATTTAGCGGTAACTGCACTAGCTTCTGGTAGTTCACTTGTCAATACTATACCCGTAGGTGGCGGAGCAGCGGAATATATGGGACAAGCTGCTTCGGATGTCGGTACTGCGCAGGGGTTTGTCCTTTCAGGACAGGGACTTCTCCAGAAATCGTCAGCCGACTTTAATAATGCCAATGTAGACTTAGGGACAGCAGCCAGAGAAGTTGATGCTGGTATGGCGAAAACCCGAGAGGCACAGGCAAGTCTTGAGCAAGCTAATACTGATATGGGGGCAAACAGAACTTACATCGACCAGGCTGTAGCCCAACTAAGAGTGGCTCAGGGTTACTTCCAGGAGAGTCAAGGCTATGTTATGGAGGCTAATACCAGACTGTCTACTAATGCCTCTTATCTTCAGTCAGCAAGTGGTGAACTAAGGGCAGGAAGTAATAAAGTGGAAGAGGCTATCGTTAATATGAGACTTGTAGCTACTCGATTACAAGTCTCTCAGGGCGGACTAAATTACGAGCGATGGGGTAGGACTGAATTAACTAGAGTAGAATCGGAGTTAAGAGCTTATGCAGGGTATCCCACTTCAATAAGATATCCGAGGGACTAGATGGCTAACACCTTAGATGCCGACCTTTTAACGGCACAAACTACGGGTTATCCTACTGGGAGTTATGCTCCTGCTGTTAGATGTATATTTACTTCTAGGGATGGTGGAACTACACACGACTATTCCTTCGACCCAACTGTAAATACTAATCGTTTAGAACACGTTCAACAAGTACAAGGAAGATATAGCGATTCAGGGGTGATACTTCTCTCTAATTATGATAGGTCTGTCCCTACCGATTTAACTGGATACTATGTAGATTTGGGATGGGGGCTTAACACCGCCTCTGGTATCAAGTGGGATACGGCGGCAGGGGCTGTAGCTCCTAGACTGTGGGTAATGCCTCAATCAGATATTTCAGGAGCTCCGAAAGGCTCTCGACCTCAACTCTATACTCTATTTCAGCTTGAAGGGGTATGGTCTGGCGTACTTAATAAACAACCTGTCCGGCTCGGCACAACACCTTATTTCCAATATACCCTCGCGGAAATAGGAAATCCTTTTTATATCATTCCTGCACTAACTGACCTGACTATCTATGGAGTAATAGAATATCTTATTGAAACTGCTTTGTCTGCTCAGACTGGATTAACTTTTACCCTTGATGCTTTAGGAACTCAGGATGACGGGCATATAGATACCGATATTCCTTTCCCTAGTAGTGGGGAACTAATGAGGACTATTAACGCTGATTCCCCGGGCAGATTCCAGACCTATGGCGAATTGATTTTAAGCCTATTGGAATTAACGAAATGTATTCTCCTTCCGAGAGCGGGACTGGCTTTCAGGATTATTTATCCTCAGACATCAGATGCAGTCAGTGAGACTTATTATTCCAGTAATGCTGACGGGCATCCTTTTTACGAGGTAGAGAATAGAAGATTAAATATGACTCCGAATCACATTGAGGTATTTGGCACTGACCCTGAAACTATAGTAGGTGATTGGTTTGACCCGGACCATTATACATCACCACCTACCTATGACGGAGAGTTTATGCCAGTAACTCAATCAATAAGTGAGGATGGATTGGACACCGAGGCAGAAGCCGATGCTAGGGCAGAGTTTTTGGGTAAGCAATTAAAAGACCAGATACGAGGAACAAGGGTGCTAATCCCAATGGATGCTAGAGTAGAGTTATATGACAGAATAAAGATAGTGGATGCGAGGGCATAATGCCCACCCTATATGAGAATTATATTACTGGAGACGATGGTAACTATGGTATCCTTGCGACTGTACAGTTTCCAGCCCAGACTTTTACCCCAAGTGTCAACCACATTGTTTCTAGTGTGAAGGCGAAGTTGAGGAGAAGTAGTGGTGCTGCTACACCAGGGACAGTCACGGCAAGTATCAAGGCTACTGATGGTAACAATAAACCTACTGGTAGTTCTCTGGTATCAGGAACTTATGCTGATGGTAATACTATAACTACAGGAGCTTCAGGAGAATGGATAGAATTTACCTTCTCCACAGGATATTTATTACTATCAGGAACGGTATATGCTCTTGAACTAAAATGTCAGTCTGATGACTTGGGTAATACTCTACAGTGGAGATATGACAATAGCAGTGCTACCTATGCGGGGGGTCAACTTTATGTTACAACGGATGAGGGTGTAACATGGAGTTCTGTTGGAGCAGACAAGGATGCTATGTTTGAAGAGTGGGGAGACCCTCAAGGCTCAGGAGGTGGTGGTGCTATCTATCCTATCAACGAGCTCCTCCGTGCCTCTGGAATAGTTAGAACCTTCTTTGCGGGCATTGGGGGGCAGGCTGTTTATCAAGCTATCTTAACACTGGGTGGAATCTCAACTACCCATGTCTCACCTATCGGGGGAAGACAACCTTCAGGAGCTGTGCCCTCCACAGTTATGTCACTAGAGGATTATAAGAAACTGCGGGAACGAGCACTCAGAGGTGAAATAACTGACCCTGCGGAGTTAGAGGCATACAAGAAGGTAAGAGAACAAGCACTGGCTGGAATCTATGGTACTACACCTGCCTCCATTTCTGCCGCTGAGGCTACTCCTGACTTGAACCAGTTCCAAAGGGATATTCTATCTGGTGGAGTTACTCCACTCAATATGTCACTAGGGGATTACAAAGCCCTTAGGGAACGAGCTCTCAAAGGTGAGTTATCAGGTTCAGAGTTAGAGGCATACAAGAAGGTGAGGGAACAAGCATTGTCTGGAGATTTATAAATGGTATATCCGAGAATCGATCCAAAAACCAGACGGCTTATTGTTTCTGATTTAACTCCTGCAATAAGAGGGCGCCTTTCCGCATTGTCTACTTCTGTTGCTAATCACACAGCCACTCTTGCCGAGCAGGAAGAGTTAAACTTTATAACTAGTCAGGTGATTAGGTCTATATTGTCTTCTCTCTGGCAGAGTGTTGACTGGGAGAATGTTGATTTAGGGGACATTGACTGGGAAGAGTTTATTGGCTACGCGGTTATGCAGGAACACTACAGCCAGAACTCTATACTCGCAGCTAATCAGAGTGGAAGGCCTGAAGCCCTAACGATAGAAGCCAGTCGGATAGTAGCAAGGTTAGCTTCCGGTAATATTGTGGCCGCTACGACCGCCGAAATCAAGACGCTGCTTGCTATTCTGGCCACTGATGTTGGAGTCTCTGAATTATCTTCGGCCACCTATGATGATGTCCAGGACTATATCAACTTCTTTGGAGATAGGACACTCTTATCGGGTGGTGCTATTACCGATAACGGTGATGGGACTGTTGCTATAGCTTCTCTGACTGGATGGTGTAAAGAATCCGACTCTAATACTGCGGTAGGAAAGTTCTTTGACTTTGCTGGTGGGAATACGGCAGCTTTAACAGATATAACTACCAATTATGTATACGTAGACTATAATGGTGGTACACCTCAGTTGGTGGTGTCTACTTCTCTTTTGACTCATGGATTCAAACAAGACCATATCCTTATAGGAACGTGCTTTAGAGATGGTACAAAAACACACTTTCATCAAGTCTCAACTATTGGAATAGGGCGAATCAACCGAAGTGATATGCACCATCGAGAGGAACACCCTGTACATCGAGCTACTGGGATAGTAACTTCTTCTGTTGGAACTCGTAATCTTGGAATAACTACTGGTGTTCTATATGAAGGAAATAGCCGTCATACTACCCTTCCCTTCACTACGCCTAACGCCGGGACAGCCGATGACACCGAGGCGAACACACTACATGATGCAGACGGAGGTTTCGCTACTACTGATGTAGGTAAGACAGTTCACAATACTACAGATGACACCTACGCCACCGTAACTGCCTTCGTTGATAGTGGGCAGTTGACTCTTGATGCCGATATATTTATTAGTGGGGAGAATTATGACTTGGACATATTCTCCTATTGGTACACATCTGATAGTGGCTCAACATGGACTGAGGTAAATGGTTCTACCGCTATTAGTAATAGTCAATATAATAACATAGCAACAGGTCTAGCCAGCCTTACAGCAAACAGATATGGTGTTCACTGGGTTTATATGGAAGTAGACGGTGAGCACTTTCATATAGTTTATGGGCAGGGAAATTACAAAGTCAATGAGGCTGAGGAAGCAACGCCTCCTTCTGTTCTACCTGATGTTGTTGTTAATTACTCCGTTTTAATAGCCAAGATTATCTGCCAAGAGGGAACAGATACACTAACAATTTTGTTTCCTTGGACTACTGTGTTTACTTCTACATTTGCTACAGACCACAATTCATTAGGGAACTTGACTGTTGGAGATGTGCATACCCAGTACATCCGACACGCCCTTGCTACTGCAGCCAATGACTTCCTAGTTGCTTCTGGTTCTGGTGCTTATGTCAAGAAAACACTAGCAGAGACACTAGCCCTTATATCACCTCTCACTACCAGAGGCGATATAATGTTCAGAAATGCCACAGTTAATGCAAGGTTAGCCAAAGGTACAGCAGGTTATCCACTTGTTATGGGGGTGAATGAGCCACAGTGGGGCGGTGCCCAAGTATGGAATGGTGCTGTTGATGCTGGTAATCAAGCTGTAACCAATGTAGGGACGCTTAAAACAGCTCTCCTGACGCTAACTTTAGACCAGATAGAGGAGCACTTCACTAATGGGAACGCAGGCACTATAGCCCTAAATTTTAATGGCTATAATGGCGGAACTACAAGGTTTAGGGATGTTGACATCTATAATGGTAAACAAACAAGGTATGGTCTCTTTGATGGTTCTGCTTCAAGGTTTACAGTAGATAACTTTGGTGCTACTACACTTCAAGGGACTATAACCCTCAATGGTCAAGCCTTTGATGCAGGTGCTGTTGATGCTATAATAACTACTACTGGTAGCACTAGGGGGCTTGAGATACAAGGCAGTAATTCTACTCATGGCCCTGCTCTTATTCTTAAACATACTGATACTACTCCTACTGGTGGCAACTGGTGTGGAAGGATGGATGCCATTAGCTATGATGGTGCTGGCTCTCCTGCTTTATTTAGATATGGCTTTTTTGGCGTAATCCACAATAACGTAACTGACACTACAGAGGAAGGGAGGTTTCTTGTCTATCTTGCTACTGGCGGGGTAGCGGATAACTTAGCTCTGACTATCACTGGAGCTGGTGTTCTAACCCCTGACCATAGTGTGATGTTTGACCAAAGCCAAGACTCCTCTGCCGTAGCTAATGAGGTATCCTTGGCTGGTTATGAAATAGGTGTGGGACAAAGAGCTTTATCAATCAGCCAAGAGTACAATGCAATAGTAGAAGTAGATGAAACCAAATTCTCCCACAAGTTACCCGTTAGGATAAACGGTTCAACATACTATATAATGCTTACTGCTACATAAGGAGGAAAAGTGGAAATTGATATTCCAGAACAGGAAGCCAAGCTGAAGGCAGAGGCACAGAAGATTGGGGAGGAGCTAAGTATGATGCAGAATCAGATGGCTCAACTCCAGCAGAGACAGCAACTCCTGATAAATGAAGCCTTGAAGAATCAAGGGGCATTAGACCTACTACAGAAGCTAGGAGAACTTCCCAAAGGAGATTAGCATGAAACCAGCAGAGAGGGATAAACTAACACAGGAGACTCATCAAGCACTACTGGGTATCCCAGGAACAGCAGACAAAGGACTGGTGGGTGATGTTAAGGAGTTGAGAGGTGACCTCAAGCACATGAATGGCAGAGTAGATGATGTTGTGGAGCAGACCGACAAGAACACCAACGACATCAAGTGGATTAAGCGAATAGGTGCAGCAGGAGGTACAGCACTCACTACCATAGTAGGACTATTCAAAGGCTTGGGAGGTTAGTAGGCTACTTCTCTAGATATTACCAGAGGCACTCAGCCTTGATTTGAGGGCTTATAACTTAATAGTAATGGAATTATATATTGAGGCGATGACCTAACGGTTATTCGCCTCTTTTTTTATTTTAGAAAGATAAATAGAAATAGTTGGTAAAGCACTTGACAAAGACGACTAGTCGTGGTAGTATATTTAACATGATAGCTAAAGACATAAAGAAGTTAAGGCAAAGGTTGGGTTTAACTCAGAAGGAATTCGCTGGGCGGTTAAAGGTGGATAACGTAACGGTTAGCCGTTGGGAAAGGGGCGAACAAAAACCGAGCCAACTTGCCGTCCGTCAGCTTGAGAGACTAGCGAGGAAAGGAGGGAATAATGACTAAGCAAGAAAAGGTAAGGAAAGGGTTAATTCAGATTGTTGGGGATAAGTTACATGACCATGCCTATAATAGGCAGTGGGATGATAATGCCACTCATGATTTGATTTCAAAGGAAGAACCAATAGTTGATGCGGTTCTCAAGTATCTCCACTCTCAAGGGGTAGTGATAAAGGGGAAAGACCAAACTATTCAAGTGTCATTACCTGCCGATGGCATACCTTCTGGGCTAAAAGTTCCTTACCACTTATCTAATTTAGGTGAAAACATTGCAGCAACAGAGAGTTTAATAGAGGAGAACTAAATTAAAGAAGGGGGTAAACGATGGTCGAAGAAAGAACAGCATTACTAAAGGTAGACCCACATGATAACTCTGCTTATGTAGCTCTGGTCAGTGAGGTTCAGTCCTTTGTTTCCTCTGCTGAAAGCGCCAGCATAGCAACAGTAGAGACTAGGGACTTTGCCACCAATGACCTGAGCCTGATAGCGAAACTCAAGAAGTCCATAGGTGACCTGAGAATGGATTATCTTGCTCCCTTGAAGGAATACACCGAGTCTATCAATGCAGCCTTCAAGGACATCACTGACCCACTAGCTAAGGCTGACACTATCCTGAGACAGAAGGTACTAGCCTTTAACCAGGAGCAGGAAAGGATAAAGAGAGAGGCTGAGGAACTGGAGAGGCAGGAAAGGGAAGTGGCTGAGCGCAGGGCTAAACTCAATGGCGATACTTCTGCTCCGTTTGTACCTGAGCCCTTGCCGGTAGTGGCTGAACAAAGGGCAATCACAGATGTCGGGGAGAGCAACACCAGAAAGATAAGGCGGTGGAGACTGGTAGACATCAATAAAGTTCCTATGAGTTATCTAATGCTTGATGAGGTACAGATAGGCAAGGTGGTTCGTGCCGGTATCAAAGAGATTGCCGGCATAGAGATTTACGAAGAGAAGGTACTGACAGTGGAGGCGGTGAAGGATGCCAAAGAGTAAAGAGACGTTGGACGATTTGAAAAAACTCTACCGCAATGCTGTGGCAGAGCTAGAGAAATCTAAGGAGTATACTACGTCGAGGCACTCCTTCACGCCTGAATGGGTAAAGCCGAAGCGTGTGAATATATATTACCCTGTAGGTGAAGAGTTAAAGAGGTTCACTGTAGTTATTGAAATGGTGAGAAAGAGCTAATGCACTTTTACCCTGAAGACCAGAGTGAAGAGAACTTGAGGCTTTATTGAAATGATAACCGAAGTTGATATGACCCACGAAACTATGAAGCAACGAACCAAGACGCACAAGTGTGGTGAGTGTGGCTCAGTACTTAACGTTGCTTGGGGTGGGACATTTGGCTATAACGGATACATCCTACGCTGCGGGAAGAGTGTTGAGCATAACCTATTGACTGACTACAAAAAAACCACGGAAGAATATAAGGAAGGAAATAAATTATTCAGGAGGTTACAAGGAATGGATACTACAGCTTTAATGAAGATGGATGAGACAGCCATGATAGCTCGGATAGCTCAAGCTAAATTTCCGAAAGACTTGACGTTGGTTGAAAAGAAGCTCATGGCTGAAGTCTCAATCAGCTACGGTCTTGACCCATTGATGCAGGAACTTATGATTTACCAAGGGAATCCCTACCCAACTATCAATGCCAGATACCGTAAGGCCCAGGAGTCAGGTAAGTTTGATGGTATTGACACCAGACCGGCAACTCAAGAGGAACGAATACACCGCCATGCCAAAGAGGGTGACTATCTTTATCGATGTGAGGTATGGGTAAAGGGTTCTTCTCATGCCTTTGTCGGCTGGGGCAGAGTAAGGGCTTCTGAGACAAATGGCGATGTGCATCTACCTATCGTAAAAGACCCCGACAGACAGGCAGAGAAAAGGGCTGAAGCTATGGGGCTACGTAAGGCTTTCAGTATGCCTCTTCCTTTCCAAAGTTGGGAGGAATTTGAGGAGCATCGTGCTGAGGCAGTTATTGATGTGCCTAACGTTGGCAAGGTCAGTCTCCAAACTGGGGAGATAGAGGGCGAGGCTACTGAACTGCCAGAAGAGACTACCATAGAAGAAAGGGTCAAGACAACCAAAAGCATTATGAACCTGGAGTGGCTGAAGGAATCAATGAAGACACTACAGGAGAAAGGGGTCACGGGTTTTTCTGAAGAGTCTTTACTTGACTACATGAGGTTAAGCTACAAGGGTGTCAAGGGCGACACTGTAAAAGAGATGGCCTCTAAGCTGGACAAGGGTCAAGTTGCTTTCTTAGTTAAAGTAATTCAGGACGAATTAGACAAGTTGTAGTTTATCTACTGACGATTGAGCTTGAGCGAAGTAGGTGGGGTACTGTGGGGGAATATATCAAGGAGCGCTTAATTTTCGATATTATGCGCTCTCATGGAGGAAAGAGGAGTGAATGAGACACCAATAGACTGGGTTAAGAATCCTGACGGCACACAGGGGTACACCTGGAACCCAATAACAGGCTGTTTGAATAATTGTCCCTACTGCTACGCTAGGAAGCTGGCTAATACTAGGTTGAAGGAAAGGTATCTAGCCAATACAAATATAACTGATGCTTGGAAGGATGGTGCAGAAGGGCATGCCTTTCAGGAAGCTCATTCTGACCCCTTCTATCCCCGATTCTGGGAAGATAGGATTAAACAGATGAGAGACAGGACGATGGTGGGAGTTGAGCATAAGCACAAGGGTATCTTCGTCTGTGATATGTCAGACCTCTTTGGTATCGGAGTGCCTGAGGCGTGGACAACCGAAGTCCTTGACTGTATTGCTCAGAATAACGCCTATCCCAAAGACCGCTTCTATCTCCTGACCAAGCAACCGCAGAATCTGCCCGCTTGGTCACCGTTTCCCCCGAATGTTTATCTTGGCGTATCGGTTACCAACCAAGAGATGTTCGATAAGGCTATTCACTACCTAAAGATGGTTGATGCTAAAGTAAAGTTCCTGAGCTTTGAACCGCTATTAGACCATATTATAGTTGACAAATCCTAGTGCTTGGGTTATACTTATAGGTAAGGATATGAAGCTAAATATAACAAAACTTAATTGCAGGCGATGTGGGCATAGCTGGACACCACGCCAACAAGAGATAACTATATGCCCAAAGTGCAAGAGTCCTTACTGGAATAAAGCTAGGAGAAAATGATGCCTGAGATTGGTGAGATTAAGCGAGACCGTGCCTATCGGAAGTATATGTGGGTGGAGTGTATTGATTGCGGTGAGCCAAAGTGGACAGTGTTACTTCGTGGGAAACCGCAAAGTCCAAGATGCCGTAGGTGTGCTCCCAAACATCGGGACTTTGCTCATTATAAAAGAGGACAGGCTAATCCGTCTTGGATACGGGGATGGAAGATAAACAAGGATGGCTATAAAGAGATACTAATTCAGCCCGATGATTTCTTCTACTCAATGGTGAAGAAGGATGGCTATGTGCTAGAGCATCGGCTTGTAATGGCTAAACATCTTGGTCGGTGTCTCCATCAATGGGAGATAGTCCATCATAAAGGCAAGAGGCTAGACAACCGCATTGAGAAATTACAATTGGTTTCAGATGATAGGCATAACCAAATAACTATCTTGGAAACTCGGATTGCCTTGCTGGAAAAGCGTATCACTTTATTGGAGGTAGAAAATGTCCAACTCAGAACAGGGGCCAAACAATCCATTAGCTGAAGCAGGCATATCGTGGGTCATAATAGGTAGTCAGACAAAACCTTACCGACCACCCGAGATTTCAGATATTAAGGAGATAGTCGAAGCCTGTGATAAGGCGGGGATACCAGTGTTCTTGAAGAATAACCTCTATGACTTATTTATGAACGCACCCCATTCCGATTTATTCTGGGAGGATATGAGTAATTTAAGACAGGAATTGCCTGATGGCTAGACCAAGGAAGCATACTGTAAACTAATTTAGTAGGGGTATTGACAGTGGCAGGTAATTGTAGTAAAGTGGATTTATATGAATATGAATAATAAAGATACATTCTCAACATCGGATTTACCACTCGCAACCTTCTTGTACGCATCGGGTATACTCCTGGAAGAAATTCAGGATATTCCTAATGAGTATCGCAAGAAGGTTTTTGTTTTTTCTATCCCACCCGATGAACTCCTTGCTGACTTCCAATCCGGCAACGCCCATATAAACGTATTGGCTCTTAATAACGCCCAAAATACATTGAAGGGATTAGTGAATCAGAGATGAACGAGCGACAATTACTATGAGAAAACGTAGGCGGGTTTATTGTATAGATTGTGGCATTCCTAAAGTGACTACTTTAAAGGCAGGAGAATGGGAGTATCCGAGGTGTGCATCTTGTGCTGCGAAAGAGCGCGTAAGTCGCATAGGAATGCCTATAGGGATGCTAGCTCATAACTGGAAGGGGGGGAAAACAACTTCAAGAGGATATAAAGCAATTAAGGTTTACCCTGATGATTTCTTCTACTCTATGGCAGATGCTAAAGGATACATATTGGAACATCGCCTTATAATGGCAAAATCTATCGGTAGATGTCTTCATATGTGGGAGATAATCCATCATAGGAATGGGATTAAAGTTGATAACCGGATCGAGAACTTACAACTTGTAACAGACGAAAGGCACAAACAAATAACTAGACTTGAATTAAAGATCAAGAGACAGGAAGATATTATCCAACGTTTAAGAGGAGAACTTCGAAATGCAGGAACTAAAAGACTTAATTCGAATGTACCCTCAGTTAGGTGAGGCTTTTGCCGAGTTCGAGAACCGCATCTCTTATCTGGAGAATAGCCAACCATACCATCTAGAAGCGGCAACTATTCAGTCTCGAAATGAAAACCCTACACTCAAAGAGGCGGCAGAACCTTGGGCTGACAAACAATGGGATGTAATCAATCAACTAAGAGCAATGGTCTTATATTTACAAGAAAAAGTAAATAAGAGTTTGGATAAGAAGGCCGTTGATAAGCAGTATACTATTAAGTAAAAGTATATAGGGGTAGGCGAACATTGGCAGTTCTTAATGGTTCAACAGGCGTGGCAGTAAAGGGGAAAAAGATGGGATTTAGGCACGATGTTCGTAATGTTCAAGAATTGTTCGGAATTGTTCGCCTTTTGAAAAGGGTGTTAGTCTCAGTGTTCGTAATGTTCGTTTAGTCCGTTTTGTTCATTAAGGGGTAAGTAAATGACACATAGTGAGCTAGTTGAAAGGGGTGCGAAGTGGCTTGCGAAGAACTCCAACCCATGCTATCGCAGTCCAGTGGTACTAACCGAGTTCAGATCATATGCAAAGGAAATACCTGATGTTATAGGGATGAACCACAATCACTCGACTGTTATAGAGTGCAAGACATCACTGTCAGATTTTAAGGCAGACCTAAGAAAATCCTACCGCAACCATCCAGAGAGCTTAGGTAACTGGCGATTTTATTTATGTCCCGACGGGGTAATACCCGCTTCATTAGTGCCTGGAGATTGGGGGTTACTTTATTGCAATCCGCATCGAATCTCTATTAGGAAAACTCCTTATAGCCACTATGAGCCAGAGATAAGGGAAGAGGAATATCATTTACTCTATTCAATAGCACGTAGGGTAGTGATCAGGGGATTAATGGAACAAGTATTGATGCCGTTGAGGTAATAATGCCCCAAGAAATTACTAGAGCCTCAATAAGAAGCTGGATAGAAAACATTGCTACTGGTGAGTTTCATTACAGGAATATCTTAGGGCTTGGTGGGAAGTTGTCTCCCGAGGATGATACCAAGCTAAGGAAGATAATCTATGAACTTTGCCATGAGAAAGACCCAATCTGTGAATCGGTTGGTAGGAATGATGGTTACTACGTGCCGATTGACAATCACGCACAAGCTCTTGACTGGCAGAGTGTGGGTAGTAAGATAGATTCAGGCTTGATACTGCCCTTTGATTTGCGAAGCCATGTATTTATCTACCCTGATACGACAACCATAGTGGCTGGTTCCAAGAGTTCTGGTAAGACAGGGTTTCTTTACAGGACAGTGGTATTGAATATGCAATTTATTAAGGTGGTACTTCTAACCAATCTTGAAGGTGGTTTGGGTATGTTGAAGGATAGGTTTGATGCTATGGATATTGACATACCTGTACCAGCACCATTCGAGACTAAGTTTGTCACTGACCATTTTCATCAGTATATAAAGCACCCCAAGACACTTTATGTTATTGATTATATAGATGCTCCTGAAGGGACTGACTTCTTTATGATTGGGGCCCAGGTTAAAAAGATAGACCAGAAACTTCAAGGCCTTGGTTCCAATGCGGTAATTGGGTTGCAAAAGCCGGCAGGGAGGGACACAGCCTTTGGGGGAGAGCAAACACTTAAAGCTGCAACGCTCTACCTGGCAATGGACTCTAATAAACTAAAGATAGTCGATGCCAAAGTACCGGCAGACAAAACACTTCATCCTAAGAATATGGCGTGGACTTTCGTCTATAACGATTCTGGCACCAAGTTCGAGAACATTACCCCGTTCTACGGGAGCGATTAGAGGAGATGACCTTGATTATTAAGCAATGCTTCTGATTATAGAATAAGAATATAGATTGGAGGGTAATTAAATGACTATATTGACACCAGAGGAAGCTATTGAAATCATACAAAGATGGCAAGTTGGTAACTATGCCACGCGAATTGATGATATGAACCCTGCTCTTAATCTTGCCGTCACAGCCTTGAGAAACGAAGCCCAACTTGCCAAAGAGAAAATAAAGATTCCAAAAGATATAATAGCTTGGTTATTGAAAAGGCTTAATGCAAAAGATGCCTCAGAGTTTATGCTTGCTATATCTGTTGGTAACCCAGCCAAAGCCCAGAATAGACCTGACAGTAGGGAGAAGATAGCTGAAAAGTATTGGCTAGTGCTTAGGGAATTCTCGGCTTTTACATGTGCGGTGGAATGGAAAGACGCTAGTGAGAGTAACAGACAGGAGTGTTGTGAATGGGCAGACCAACTCATAGCCCTCTATCCTGATGTAGAGGAACTGGATAGGATTAGGGATGAGATAACTAGGCTCAATAAGAAACTAGACGACAGGGAAGAGGATTTGATAGAAGCCAAGCGTGAGGAGAAGGAGAGGATATTTAAGCAGATTGAGGATTTATGCTATCCTGATATATCTGGTAAATACACAGAGTTTTCAAGCCCTCTCACGAAGGATTGGCAAGCCCTAAAGGAGGGGGTGAAATGAGGATTAAAATACACGGGGTATTCCCTTGTACGGCTGGCTATAGTGGATGGCTTATATCCTATGAACCTGACGCTAATAGCCGTTGGTTACTTGTGCCAACGGCAGGCGATAGCCCTGAGCTTATTTGGATAGAGAGCAATTTTCATGCATAAGAAGGTGTCTAATGTTTAAGGGATTAAAAGAACACAGACCAATGACCGAGCAAGAGATAAAAGAGCATAGAATAATACCCGAAGGTGCTACTTTTTATGGAGAGTATCAGTCTTACGATGATGCTCGGATGGCACTCTCTAAAAGGAAAGCCATCTATCAAGCTGGGTGCAATAAAGATAAAGGCTTATTCTGGACTAAGGAGGGGGTATAAAATGGAACCAACACAAGAATGGATTAAAGAGTTTTGGGAAGCGTGTGGGTTACACCATTACGTAAGTCCAAAAGAAAAGATTAGCTATGAGGATAACCATTGGATTGCTCCTGATGGCACGAAGTATTCAGGGTATCCACCCATAGACCTCAACAACCTGTTCGAGTATGCTGTGCCGAAAGCCATTAAATCTCTCCAAGAAAAGAGTGGGGTTATAACTCCACCAATGAGAATATCCGAAACCACAGCTTTCAGGGAACTAATTACAATGTGGTTAGCTGAAAACCCCATTCAATTTGGTTTTGAGGCTACTCTATTCCGGGCATTAGATAAAGTAAAGGAGGTGTCTGAATGATTGATAAAGGGAAGATATTGGGTGTGCTATTGCATGTGTTTGATGACGGCTTTGTGATGGGTGATGTAGGTATGGGTGATGAAAACCAATCCGTAAATGCAGCACTAGAGCAAATCTGCCAGCTATTCTCAAAGCCTGATGAGGAGGACAAAATGGATTTACAAGCACAAGGCAAAGAGGCAGAGAAGCTATTGGAGCAGGTCAAGTTACTGGAGAGTAAACCAAAGCCTGATGAGAGGTTGAGGAAGGAACTGGCTAAATGGTTAAAATCTAAGTTTGTGCAGGATAGAAAAATAAAGATACCTTGGCTTGAAGATATGCCTTGGCAGGAATTAGACAATAGGACACAAGAAAACTGGCTAAAGTTAGCTGATGAAATCCTAACCAAAGTAGCCTCACATTATCAAGCTAAATTTGATGAGGGGAGATTGCTAACTGAAGATGAAATAAAAGAAGCAGGGGGTTATCATAGTAATCCCCATTCTATTTTAGAAGAAAGACTCAAAGCTCAAGATGCCAAGACAGCCTCACATTATCAGAACTATGTAGAGTTAGACCCTAATAGACCAAAGATAATTTGTCTTTGTGGCTCGTCTAGGTTTATAGAATCTTTTGCTGTGCTGGCTTGGGAGTTTGAAAAAGAGGGTTGTATCACATTAGGGCTACACTACTTACCGCCATCCTACTCTCAGGAGTTTATTCCTGACCATTTGGCTGAACATGAAGGAGTAGCAAAGCGAATGGATGAATTGCATCTAAAGAAGATAGACCTTACTGATGAAGTTTTTGTTATCAATGTCGGTGGCTATATCGGGGAATCTACAAGGCGAGAGATAGAATACGCCACCCAAAAAGGCAAAGTTATAAAGTATTTAGAACCTATATAAAGTCTGGTCAATGATAGGTGGAGGAAGATTAAATAATCTAGTGCGTCCCAAAGGAGGGGATTATGAAACCATATATGGCTTATAGTAGAGAGGGAGGAAGTTGTGAAGGGGCAATATTGGTTTTTGCTCATACAGTTAAAGAAGCAAAGAGAGAGGCTTGGGGTACTGTAGGTGAATTCTTCACCGATGAATATACGGATATGGCTGTTAATTTACTGAGAGATAGAGATTTCCTTTTGGAACAAGCTGACCCTATTAAACTTGCTCAGGGCATCCCCCATATTATTGATAGCCCAATAACCTGTGAAGCCTGTAATCTGTGGGGTTATAAACTGAATGAACTTGGCTACTGTGAGGATTGCCAAAGTGAGTCGACATAACAATAATATGTCCCAATAAAGATGGTTGGAGGAAGATAAGAACATAAAGGAGGGGATTATGAATGTCTTTGAGGTTGATATTTGGAGGAGTGTGTATCATGGTAACGAGTTCTCCCACACAACTATTAGATATGAACTAGTCCACGCATTAAATGAGGAAAGGGCGAAAAGGAAGATTACGCTAGCAGAGGAAAGGACTTATAACTCTGGCTCAATCGGGATTCGGGCAACAAATGAGTTAATCTATAGAATCAAGAAAACTGGTACTGTTACCAAGCAGATGTTCTATGTTTATTCTAATGGGATGAGCCCAAGACCAGTAGCCCAATCCAATAAAGATGGTTGGGTAAAGAGGAAGAAATGAAGGGAATAAGTGAGACAGCCTTTGACAAAGACTATCTTGTGTTGTATAATTAAATAGTGGTTCAGCACAAGGAGTTTTTATGGAAATATGGAAGCCAGTAAAGGAATACGAAACAACCTATTTAATTAGTAGCTATGGCAGGTTGGCTCATATTACAAAAGGTGCAGATGGAGGCAAGGGTTATTTAGTAAGCTCGCTGTCTGAAAATAAACGAAAGAAGGTTGCCTTCGTACATCAACTGGTGTGTGAGGCATTTCATGGTAGTAGACCTGAAGGACATATTGTAAATCACAAAGATGGTAACAAGGCAAATAACCGAAGCGATAATTTAGAGTGGGTTACCCATAGCCAAAATCACCTCCATGCTTTTGCCAACCATCTTCGCATTGCTCCGAAGGGTAGTCAGGTAGCGAGAGCTAAATTAACAGAAAGGCAAGTAGTAGAAATTTGTGCGAGTAATGAATGGGCAACCATTCTATCCCAAAGATACGGTGTTAGCACATCAACTATAAGTGCAATACAAACAGGTAAAATATGGAGGCACGTTGATTGTCCGAGGCGTGGGATTAAAAGAAAATTATCTAGCGAAGATGTGATGCAGATAAGAGCCAGCCGAGATGTAATATCTCAGCGACAGTTAGCTAAGAAATTTAATGTATCTCAGCACTTAATAAAGGAGGTGCAACTTGACCAAATCTATAAAAATATCGGAGCGTGATTTCGCAAGCCAAGTAGAAGACCTGCTACGCCGGTTCCAGTGGCGCTTTATGCACATCAAGCCTGCCATGACCGGCAAGGGTGCCTGGGTATCTCGAATGAATAAAGAGGGCACAGGCTGGCTAGATTATCTGGCTCTTAGACCACCCAGAATAATAGTCGTTGAACTTAAGGATGCCTATTCTAAAATGACACCCGAACAGGAGGAATGGTGGGACATGTGGGAAGGGTGCCAGCGTGTAGTTATGAATCAGCCCTTGACCATGAAGGATAATATGGCCGCGTTGGATATGACGACGACAGGGAAGATGTCTCTCATAATTATCCCTGAGCTCTATCTCTGGCGCCCAAAGGATATAGAACCCGATGGGGGCAAGATATTGGAGGTATTAAGATGAAAGGTCAAATGTGTCTTTATAGGGGGAGTTTTCCCTGGGATAATTCAGCTTCAAGTTCCCTAACATGTTTTTGCAATAATTTAAGGAAGGTGTTATTGGGATGATTATTACGATTAACAAGAGCCAAATTATAGACCCTGTTATCATCTTTAATCGCATTAAGGTGATGAACCATCTCGTTTTTGGTAAGGGGACGACCAAGATGTTCAGCCATTATGAGGCGATGCTCAAGAACATAACCGTTCTTGGTAGTATTGGGGTGGTCTGGTTTAAGAAGATGAATATATCCTTGTCCGTCTATCATCTTACCTACTTTGGCAAGGTTTATCATTTTCTCACTTCTAGAAAGATTGGCATAGCATTGCCAACAAAGCTTAGAAACTGGCGTCTTAATACTCCCACAAGATGGACATTTACTATTAGCATCTATTTTCCGCTGCGTCTCCCTGCTGCGTTTAATTTCTTTAACATAGCTTTCCGTTCTAATGTTGGTGCATTTAGGACACAGCTTTTTCTGAAAGGGGATAGCTTCAAAAGACTCCCTACACCAAGCACAGATTTTGTTACAACTAACCATACCACTATTATATCACATAAGGGAGAGTGGTGTCCATATGTAACAAGGGTTACCTTCTGCCAGGAAGGTGATTGCAAAGGCTGTCAAATCTACCTCGCGAGGTTAGGCGCTGACCGGGATAAGAAGCAGGATGCCTTGAAGCTCAGTGTACTAGACGCGGATATTCAGTCAAGATGAGAAGGGAGAACCATCTAACCTTTGTCCTGTTGCTATTGTAGTAAAACTTCTATCACCCCAACCATACCAATGATGTATTTCCTTGCAGGGTGGTAGCTCATAAGGGAAATACTCCTTATAGTTACCACCATTATTGTGCACACCAGAAACAAGCAATCCATAGCTACCTACTATTACTTGGGATACAATAACAGGCTCATCCCAATTAGTCTTTATCTCATCCCCGACATTGATTAGCTCTTGCAATTATTCACCCCTTCATGCGGCATCTCTGTCCACATACAATTTATAACAGCCCCTTGCTCATCAGTTGCTAGGTAAACCAACACATCCCTGAAGCACATACCATCAGGTGCACTCAAACTAAAGTCAGGGCCTCTACTCACCTTAAACAGTTCATTGATGCGTTTGATTTGCTTGTACTGCCTAGGGAACAGTAGCTTAAATTACCAATCCCCTCATGTTATCCTCCTTAACCCCTTAGATTCTTAATACAACGCGCCTCATAATAGTTCTAGTGTGGCATCCCGTCCTTGATTTTAACCAGAGCATTAGAGATAGTTCTCATTGAACACTGACTATGCTCTTTGTCCCACCATGCACACTCCTCATTGAGACATTCAAAGAACGCAACAATCTTCCAACTCTGCCCTGGCTCTGTTTTATGTAGGTGTTGCATTGGACACTTCATTTTGTAACCTCCTTCTCATAGATGTTGCCGATTACATAGTGAACAGGCATCTGCCAGAAATACCAAATCTGGTCGGTGTCAATATTCCTATAAAGGACAGCAGCTGGCCCATCTTCAATAACAAATACCTCCCACTCGTCACCACCATCAAATGTAGCAATAACAATATCACCATAATATTCTTCTATTATTTGGCTGTCTCCGAGTCCTGTGTATTGAAGAAGGATTATTCCTTCAAGGATTACTGGGTCAGTTTCCCAGACAGACTCTACATCATCACAGTTCTGATAGTAGACAGCTACCAAACCAGAACCATCCAAGTGTAAGTTCTCTGGGTCAACCATTGCTTCTATGTTTTTATCCCAAGCTCTATATTTATGCTCTCTCATAATATTACCTCCTTTCATTCTCAGTTATCCGCGTTGATAGAAGGTGGCCCAAGTCCCGGCGCTCATCCAGTGTCAGCACCTCTACAGTATGGTCCGGAGCTCTACCAATCCTCTCAATATATTCCTTCATCCGTTCTATGTCTGCTGTTTTCATAAGCATCACCTTTATCCCCATCCTTTGGTAGCTTCTTCCAGTTCAGGGGTTACCAAGTCCTTCTCGGTATAGCAGGAGATACCATTAGCTCTTAGAAGCTCCATAGCTCGCTCCTGGATTGCCTGCTGTAGGTCTTCCTCTGATTGAGGCATGATTAACCTCCGTCCTTTAATAGTTCTGGATTCTCATTTTGTAGTTCTCTGTGATGTGTGAAGCAATACCACTCTACCAATAGTGGCTTCTGATAATCAGGGTGGTGCATTTCAGCTTTCTCCCCACACTTACGGCAACAATCCTCCTCTATTAAACCTTGCCTTAGTGCATGGTTAGCTGTGCTCCTACACCAAGCCCTTAGCTTCCGTTCTTCCTTAGGTAGCCCTGTCCCATATCTACCATGTTCTTCTTTGGGTAGATACTCCTTGCGATATTGAGCATAACACCACACCGAACAGAAGTGTCTCTTCTTTTTAGCAAACACTGTCGGGGTGGTTACACATATCTTGCCACAATAGTCACACTTGAAATGTACCTCTTGCCTCAGAGCAATTCCTATCTTATTCTTAGTCTCCTCTGAGTGCCTATGTCCCTTTTGAAATCCCTTAACACCCTTCATAATCCATACCTCCTAAGTTATATCATATCATAACTTAGAGTTATTATCAAGGAGGTAAGGTGACTCATAGATGTTACCGATTACTTCTAATTTACTAGCTTCTTCTTGGCTAGCATAACTTCTTCCAAAGTAGTCCTGCCGTTGATTTAACTCTGGGTGCTTATACTTAATATTCCAACCAAACTTTCCATCCTCAAAGGTAACAACACATAGAATATTGTCGTTTCTGTCTAGTATATCCCCCTCATATATCTCTACTCCTCGCTTGTCGTGAAGCCCTGTGTATTGCAGGATAATAAAATATTTTTTATCATATCCATTCTCACCATTAACCATACCTATTTCGTATAGGTCAAACGGCACGCCCATAATTTGTTCTTCTTTATCCCAAGCCCTAAACTTTAACTCTTTCATAATTAGTTCCTATTATCCTTCCCGTATTCTATCCAGTAATACCAAGGTCTATAATGTTTAGGGCATATTTAAAAGAAGATAACATACAAAATTCTGTAATGATAGTTCTCTCTTTAGCGCGGCTTTCATTAGTTTATCCATCTTTACCCTCCGCTTTCCTGATTTTTAGATGTTCCTGCGTGTGATGTAATTGACATAGCCATCTTATTGCCAGTGGTTTACTATAATCATTGTGGTGCATTTGTGCATCGTCTACCCCGCATACCTCGCAAGGTTGTGGTATAATCTTGCCACTCCGTTTCTTTTGGTTAGCTTTAGCTATCGCCAAAACCTTCTCTTTAATTTCGGGTCTTTGTTTATATTCTTGTAGTCCACCCTTATCTACCCACTCTTGGTATTTCTGCCGATTGTATTCCTTGCGGTGAGGTGTCTTATTGTAAACCCTACCAAGTTCTCGTTTACAAGCCTTGCATATAGACTGGTATCCATCTCTCTTATGTTGGTAAAACTCACTTAATTCTTTCCCCTGTTTGCACTTGCCACATATTTTAGTTTCCATCTTAACCTCCACCCCTATTATATCACAAAGCAGAGGGGCTATCAACTTTGGCTAGGGCTTTTCTACCCTTATCTCGTGCAAGTGCACTGTTCTGGTCTTTTAACATTGCCTTCAAAGCCTCATAAAAATCAGTAATGGATTGAGCCACCGCTAATGGGTTGTTGGGATTGATAGACTTGCAAGCCCTAACAGCAGTATTTTGTAGTTCCTGATATGCCCCTTTCTCCGCCCATTCCTTATCCCATTTTGCTGTGCGTTCAGCGTCCTTAGTCTTGATGTATTCGGGGTCATGGACTTTGCAATAAGCCTTACCATCTTGTTCAACAACGGCTCTCCTTTCACATTGATGTGTATGCCCCCAATCATCATGGCTTACACGAGCCGAACACTGTTCCCCTTTAGTATACATTTTAATACCCCCTTAATTAACTATATGATAGGGCGTTCCCTTTGCTATCTGTGCCGCCGTCTCTTGTGCGGTCAGGTGCTTACCATCTAATACCGCATACCACTGACCACCTACTATTTTAATACTTAATCCCTTCACTTTTTTACTTACCATATCTCCCCCTTTATTCGATGGTGTGATTAGATAAATTACCGTGCCAGTCACACTCACCTACTTTGGTGCATTTCCTTACCCTGAACTTACCATCTGAGCCTACAGGACATATGGCATCTTTGACATTAAACCTGAACATAAACAGGCGATGGGATTCGACAGTAAAGACATTCAAGCACCAAGCGAAAGTAGCTAGGTTAATACCATATGAACACTGAGTATTAACATCTATATCAACCTTATCTACGCTGAATTCCTTGCCCTTGTCGTAATTGATGCCACCGTTAAAGATGCCGGCGCCCTTTGCTGTTGTGATTTTGTAGGCATAGGCATAACCGCTTTTATTAGGGACTATACCTATATAGGCGAGCCAGTTAATATCTGCCAAAATGGTGTCTTGAAGGTAAGCCCCTTGAAGGTCAGCCCGTTGAAGGTAAGCCCCTTGAAGGTCAGCCCCTTGAAGGTAAGCCCCTTGAAGGTCAGCCCGTTGAAGGTAAGCCCCTTGAAGGTCAGCCCCTTGAAGGT
>SDBV01000909.1_pt1 | contig 43199 bp, 52 predicted proteins | sample 2277081 | NCBI WGS metagenome assembly SDBV01 (sample SAMN10402039, study PRJNA504765) | marine sediment metagenome | isolation source: marine sediment core GS10_PC15, 223 cmbsf | place: Arctic Ocean: Southern Knipovich Ridge | collected 2010
TTTATAGAACCAACGTACACAGACCGTATGGAAGGAACCGCTGATGGAGATAAGACATGGGCCGTTCACGGTTCTTCATTTGTTCCCTGTGATCACTCCGTTAAACAATTACCTCCAGGCCAATATGAGCCGGTGTACTCCGACTCGTATGGCTACCACATGTTCAAACGCCATTCTAACTTCGATACACTGTTGAGGTTTGAAGATAGCGCGTCCGATGAGATCATTGCTAACATTGAAGAGTTTTGGGCGAAGGAAGACGACTTTAGAAGATTTGGATTCTTGTGGAAGAGAGGAATCCTGTTGTGGGGGCCTCCGGGAGGTGGTAAAACTTCCACGCTGCAGCTGATAGACCGAAAGCTGATTGGTCGTGGTGGCATATCTGTATTCATAACAAACCCACACCACGCTTCAAAAACACTGGCCCGACTTCGCCGCATTGAACCAAACCGACCAATTGTTGCCAACCTCGAAGACGTAGATGCTATTCAAAAAGAATATGGTGAAAGTAAGGTACTCGCTTTACTTGATGGCGAGCTCCAAATCGATAACATCGTGTTCATTGCAACAACAAACTATCCTGAAAATCTAGATGACCGAATCATTAACCGACCAAGTCGATTTGACGTTGTTAAAAAAATCGGTATGCCATCGCCAGGAGCAAGAGCGATGTATCTTGGTACCAAGGTCGAACGGTTGCTCCTCGAAGAACACAACGGAGAGCTCGATGAATGGGTCAATGGTACTGATGGATTTTCAATAGCACATCTAAAGGAGCTAATCCTTCAAGTTGAAGTGTTTAACAAACCTCTTGGCTATTCGATTAAACGATTACAGCACATGATGGATTACCACCCAAAATCTACGGATAATGACGAAAAGGTCTCAATTGGGTTTGCAAAGAGCTGAAAATGGAATATTGGGTTACAGTTTTAGTGTTTTGTGTTTGTGTGGTTACGATAATCACTGCACTCGTTATGTTAGGAACGATATTTTGGCATTTGTGGCGGTACGGTCTGGATCCAGTGATTGATTCGCCGGGTTCAGCAGCAGATTTCCTGGAGAAAGCAGCGAGGAAAAGAAGGTTGACTTTTGACCCTGACTGATATACACTTTAATTGTAAGACAGAACACATGCCGAGATGCACCGGTAATAGTGCATCCTTTCGCCCCTCGCTAGAGGGGTTCTTTTTTGGTGTTGACCTAAATATTCTTATCTAAGAGGTAAACCAAAATGTGGGAACTAGTTCTAACTATGGCGTTGCTTATAGCAACGCCAACCGACGGACTAAAGACTGGAGCAGTTAAAGCATTCTACTCAGACAAATTTTCCACGGAAGCAAAGTGTAACACTCACAAAAGATCAGAAATCGAACGCATCACTGGTAGTGTCCTTCCAACTCTGTCTGGTAAAAACAATGCTGTAATATTCCGTGCTATTGGTGAGTGTAAAATAGTTAAATCCAAATGAAAATAGTCAACTTTCACGATGGCTCTACGGTCGAAACTGCTGTAGAAAGAATTCACCAGATCGTTGGTGAGATCCGATTGGCGGGTGACGCAATCGAGTGCCAATTCATCACGGGACACGGTGTAATCAAGGGACATTTGGTTGAAACGCTCGAATCATACGGTATCACCACTCAAGAACAGTTAGGCAATCCTGGTGTGATTATAGCTCTCGTTGAGTAAAATGTTGTCTTTATTGACCCTAACAACATATAATAGCGATATGACTAGTGTTAAACAGTTTAAGAGAATTGGTATTGCAATCTTGATTGCAGCTGGTCTGTTTTTGTTAGTTGGTTCAGGAAGTGTGTTTGCTAAACCAATAAAAGTAGGTAATTGGGCGGTCGACGAGAAACCATGTTTGATGGTCGCCAAGTACAAGAATGGAATAACTTTAGGGGTGCTGTTGGATAATAATAAAACTTGCTGTCGAACTTTGTGTATCTAAATTGAAATCTAAACCCAACTTCGATTTCTTAACCGATCCTAAATTACCAGAACGATGGTTTAATGAAAAATAGAAAACGAGTTGACTACCGCGGTATTTTACGGTAGAGTAGTAAAAATTGATAATTATAAATTCCAACAATGGAGATTAATAAAAATGAGATTTCAAATTATAGCAATTAGAACCAAACACCCTCATAATACTTATGAGTCAATTACACATTACAAACTTAGTGGCGGTACTGTAATAAACAAGGAAAAAGCAGTGCGCTGGATTAATAATAATCGCGACACCATGTTCGTCAATGAGACAAAGGAAACTGAGGTTGTTGTCATTTCAAGCAAAGGATTTCTAACAGAATCGTACCTTAGAACTCAACCTGATTGTTTAGTTAAAAACAATCTACTTAATTTGCCTCGTTTCTAAAAGCGAAATCGGGATTTGCATTTTAGTAAATAAATGCATGCACATAGTTTATAAACTCACAAATACAATAACAAATCAAATCTATTTCGGTTATACCTCACAAAGCCTAACTACTCGAATGGGTGGACATCGAGGTGAAGTTAGAAATACACGCATTTCACGATCCATTAAAAAATACGGATTTAACAATTTTACTGTGGATACTATCCAGACACACTCCTTAGAAGAAAAAGCAAAACAACACGAAGTGCAACTGATTGCCGAACATCAGACCAACATTCGCCGGCATCCTGATGGTAATGGGTTAAATATGACGGATGGTGGAGAAGGAGCTACAGGATTTAAACACTCTAAGCAACAAAAAGAGAAGTGGAGTAAACAAAGAAAAGGAACAAATACTGGACCGAGAGAGCACTGGAGAGGAAAGGACAACCCTAATAGTAAAAAGGTATATCTCTTTACTCCAACTGGTGAATTACTTAAAATCTTTACATCAGCAAAGGAAACGGCAGAATACTTAAATGTCGACCCAAGTAATGTCTCCCGTTGTTGTCGAGGTATAATTAAAACAATAACTGATAGAATATGTCAATACACACCACAGTTTGTACCACGATATATTATAACCACAAACTCAAAACACGTTAAACAGCTTTCTGTAATAGGTGAACTTCTTCACGTTTTTCCTTCTATCGAGGAAGCAGCTAGAACATTAAACGTTAACCGTTCAGGAATCGATAAATGTCTAATGGGTAATATAAAAACGTCACATGGCTTTATGTGGTCTCGTTAGCCACAACGGGAACTTCCACACGACATACATTGCTTGCATCCCTCTGAAAAAACAACCGTTTCAGAACCACATTCAAGACATTTTTCGTCTTCGACTCGCTCTCCATCTTTTATGTAAGAGCCCAAAAATTTCTTGATTTGGAACAGGAATGTACCAACAAATACATCTTCAACCTTATCGAGCGTCGAAACAATATTCCTTATCAGTACTCCATGACGAAGAAGCAAACTAATTGCTCGAGTCATCTTAGCTGAGTTACTATCTGCACTAATCTTTTCCAATGTATCTTCGATATGTTTCTTGGGAATGCCTTTTGTACGTGCAAGAGCAATTACTCTGTCAACCGCACCATGTGTCGTTACGTTCTTTTCTCGACTGTTCGTATGGACAAATAAAGCAAACGGTCGTGTCTGTTGCTCGTTCAGAATGACTGTTAAGTACCATTTCTTTCCCTCTGCCTTAATTGTCTTCATCATTGCAGGTGAGGAACTGGGTAGCTTGACGTCATCCAGAATAAGTTCTTCGTCAGACTGGTCTGCAAGCTTTTCATCTTTAGCAGCAAGAACTGCTGCCATCGTACCAGCACGATAAGTTGTGACACCTTTGACGTGTCCTGCCCTGTATGCGTCAAGATATATGTCTTTAAACTGTTCGAATGGGTAGTCGTTTGGTACGTTAACCGTCTTACTCATTGCTGAGTCAACCCAGCGAGCAAATCCAGTCAAATCCTGAACATGAGCTTGTACATCTAGGTTGTCTGTTGTTACAGCCCAATCCGCATCTGGATTCCATTTACCTACACTCTTGAGGTGGCGCACTCCGTAATCTTCGCATAGCACTTCTTTTGTTAGGCCTCTGTTTTGATCGATCTTATATACGACTCCTTCTGAATCAACTCCATGAAGAATCTTTTCATCACCTTCCTTCACAAACTTGAACATATCTGTCTCATGCCACTCACCTTCGTACCACTTTGGTGTTACGTCAGCAATATGCTCTGGCATACGACCAACAATGACAGTGCGAACATATTCGGGCATAAAAATTGGTTCAAGTCCACCAGAAACAACGTTGGCAAGTATTGAAGTATTACCTGTTGGTTGGATTGACAAAAGGGAACTATTACGGATTCCAATGTCGCGAAGTTTGTTTAAGTATTTCTGTGGTAGATTCAAACTCTTTACAAATACTCCTTCAACGTGTTTTTTAGGATCACATAGTGAGAACATCCCCTTCTCTTCGGCAAGATCAATCGATGTTATGTAAGCAGTTCTAGCTATTGTGCTCATCACCTCTTCGCGTAGTTCGCTAGCTCTCTCTGAACCAAACCTAACATTCAACATAAACAATGCTGACCCCCAACCAAGAATACCAACGCCTACACGACGCTTAGTTGTCATCGAATGTTGGTACTGAGCGAGAGGTGCATTTGATAGGTCGTTGACGTTATCAAGAAAACGGACCATATAAGCAACGTACTTACGGAGCTTATCAAGATTGAATCCTACACCGTTAGTGAATTGTGTTAAGTTAAGTGAACCAAGATTACAAACACCACCAGGAGCGAGCGTCTGTTCACCACAAGGATTTGTTGCTGCGATCGTCTCTTTGTAATTCAGTGGACCAAAGTGGTTTGCACGATCTAGGAACAATATACCTGGCTCAGCGCGATTGTACGTTGATTCCATAATCAAATCCCACAACCATGTTGCAGAAACTGTTTTGTACACCTTTATGGGATATCCTTTTTCTTCCCACTCACGTATGCTACCAGTCCACTCTTCTTCGTATCGTTCATACGTCGTATCGGGAAACCGAAGATCCCACTTGTCAAGTTCTTCAATAACGTCGTCCTTCATCTCCATAACACGAAGCACTTTGTCCATAAACTCATCGGTGCAGTTGACTGATACGTTGAACTTTGTCAACCGACCTGGCGACTGTTTTGCTGTGATAAATTCGATAACATCAGGATGCCAGACATCAAGAACACCCATCATCGCACCTTTACGAATCTTACCTTTTGCTCGTTTGTCAGTTGATTGCGTTCCAGAACCGGAAGTAATGATTTCAGAGGATTTGTCAAACAATTCCATGTATTTGATAGAACCAGGCGTCTCAACGCCAATCCCATTAATGAATGCTCCTCGCGGCCTAATATAGGAGAAGTTTTCTCCCCAACCACCTTCGGATTTCAATGTATGGGCTTGTGCTCTAAGATGTGTAAGAATTCCGTCAAGGGAATCAACATCACGATCAACACGAGGGCCAACGTAACAATTCATCAACGTTGTACCGTTCCATCCTGTACCTGCATTTGAGTAAATTCGACCACCAGCAGTTCCTTTAAACTCGCTTAGAAGATCGTAAAACTTCTTAGTCCACTCTTGTTGAAGGTCTTCGTTTTTCTCGACAGAAGCAACTGCTGAGGCAACACGGAATAACGTGTCATCTATGGTTTCGTCGTTATGATCTTTGTATGTTGCTTCCCAAACTTCCTCTGAAAATGTATCTTGAAATGTTGTTTTTTGTTTTAATTGTAGATTGGATCTCAGCTTTTCGCTCAAAGAGATCCCCTGTTGCTTATCCAGGTCAACAGACATAATCCGTCTCCTTTATTATTATTATTCTTTGCTGAGCGTATTTAGCTCAATTGTTTTGATTCCACACCGTTTAAGAAACTCTATACCAACAACGTGTCGGCTGCCTTTTCGGTAACCACCATAGTACACAGCTTGCATACCTGTCCCAGCAATCAACAATGCACAGTTGAGACAAGGACCATATGTTATGAATGCAATTGCGTCTTTTACAGACTTGGTACTCGCTGCAAGTTTACAAATAGCGACAAACTCAGCATGATACACTTCGGGGCGGGTTAAACCGTTTTCGTCCTCACAACCATCTATGCCAGGAGGTGGTTGGTTATATCCAGTGGATATGACTTTGTCATTTTTTACAATTACACAACCAACTTGTTTACGCGCACAACTACACTTATTGGCATAACGATGTGCTTCATCCATAAAGCATTTAGCTCGTTGGAGTTTCATTTCATTAGGGTTATTTACTTTCACTTTTTCTTATTTTTATAACCTTATGTAAAGGCAATGAGTTTTTGTTTGAACTATAATACAGGAGTTAAACACATCTGTCAAGCACCTGTTTACTTGGTTACCTGTTTTGGGTAAACTAGAGACTCTTGAAATTATCACTGGGGAATACGATGGACAACCCATTCGTTTCTATCATGTTAGGCTCTGGTTCGGACCACAAACTTATTGAACCACATCTGCCTATTTTTGCTACTTTGGACATTCCTTATGAGGTCACTGTTACCTCTGCTCACCGCTCGCCTAAGAACACACGTGACTACGTGAGAAGTGCAGAAGATAGAGGATGTGGTGTTTTCATAACAGTTGCGGGGTTAGCTAATCATTTGTCTGGAACAGTGGCAGCCCTCACCCATAAACCTGTTATTGGCGTTCCTGTTGCTTCTGGACCGTTGCATGGTCAGGATGCTTTGCTGTCTACAGTTCAAATGCCTCCTGGTGTCCCAGTAGCGTGTGTTTCCATCGGAGGAGCAAAAAACGCTATCTTACTTGCTGCTAGAATGTTAGCGATACATGACGACAAGATCGCGTCCCACTTAGAACAACTAAGGATGGAAATGATACGTCAGGTGAACGAGCAGAATAGGGACCTTGGCACACCACCACTCAATGTAGACTACCTATGAAAAAGTTTTCTGAAATCGAACAGTTTCGACATGTTGTTTTTAACGCCAATCAATTTTTTGATCACCACGGCCGTCCAGACAACATACGAACATTGTGCTTCGAAGGTACTGTGAAACTTCATGGTACCAACGCAGGCTTGCGTCGATTCAAAGGTAAGTATCAACCCCAATCTCGTAATAATATCATTAGTGTTGATAATGACAATATGGAGTTTGCCGCATTCGTTGAAAGTGTACCAAAAAAGAATTGGGATAAGATATTCGATCTAGCTGCCAAGTGGCATCGGGATGGTCGCCTAGATCGAGACTTTTCATACGACCCACGTCCCCATGCACAAGATATTACGTTTTACGGTGAATGGATTGGTAAAGGCATTCAAAAGAATGCTGGTGTATGTGAGCTTGCCGACAAACAATGGGTTATATTCGGATTATGTATCGACGGTAACTGGACGACAATAAGACCAACTTCTCATGGACTAGGATTGTACGAGGCTGGACTTCGTGAGTATAACGTCCACGACATACTTGAAGCATCTGTCTTTGTTGTCGAAATTGACTTCAGCAATCCTGAAGCAGCAATTCCTGAATTAATGAAATACACAGACATCGTTGCTGAGAAATGCCCGTGGGCTGAACGATTTGGTGTAATTGGTCCTGGTGAAGGTATCGTTTGGAAAGCTCGTGAATGGCCTTGTGACTCTGGCCTCTGGTTCAAGACCAAGAACAAGAAGTTCATGGCATCAAAGTTAAAGAAAACAATTTCTGTCGACCCTGAAAAGGTAAAGAACATTAAGGAGTGTGTCGATGTTGTACTAACTGAGAACCGGCTCAATCAGGGCCTTGATTATCTTTGTGAACAGAACCTTGATCTCGAACCGAAAAATATTGGAACATTCCTAATGTGGGTTGCAAAGGATATCAAGAAAGAAGAAAGTGACACTATTGCAGCTAATGGTCTAGAATGGAAGGAAGTACATAAGGCTGTATCTAAACGCGCACGTGACTTCATCCTGGAACGAATCGCCCGAGATGGGTTAACAATCACTGGGTAAGGAGATGTATGACATACCAAAGAGAAAAAACCGAGATTAATACTGATCAAGTGATACGGTACCTCAACCACGCGTTCATTTCTGCTACTCAAGGAATTGGCAAAGCAACTCGAACTGTGGTTAAGAAAAAGGTCGTTACAACTCTCTCGTACGACCTTCAAGTAAAATTCGCTTATATGATTAACGACATTGGTAATGGTCCGAAGTATCTAATCCCAAAAGTTATCGCTGAAGCGAATGAATTCATTAGGGAAATAAATGAAATAAGAGGGAGCTGAGATAAAAATATTCGTCCTACAATGCTCAACGAACCTTTTTGGTAGCCACCAACACTTCACTATCGGAGCGTGGAAAACCAACCCTTCCCCTGATGAGATCAAACACTTCGTCAAAACCGTATTCCCTGGCTGTTACGACGAAAAATCCGACGAACTGTTGGGTGAGTTCTTTGCGTGCGAATTCACCCTGTACAGCAATATGAAAACCCACCTGAGGAAGACATAAATACGTCCATGAGATTGGACAGTATCTTCGAACGAAATTCACCGTTGACGCAGCAACAACTGAAAAACATCACAGCCTGCACTCAATTTCTTGAGGAATCGAAAGGGTTACCTTTGATGAAAGTGTTGTCCTCTGGCTATGGTGACTTTGCTAAGGTCAAGGTGCGGCATCGAAAAAAGAAAGGAAGATTCATCGACACGTTTAATGAAGCACTAGATGTTTCAAAACTAAGACAACGAGCGATCTTCGCAAATAACAACACAGTACATTGTGAAAGTGACGAAAACCTATATTACATTTTCCCCAAAAATGGGTACAGGTTTGTGTATAGTGAAGAGGTACATGATTCGGGCGAAGCATACAAAGAGGTGTTCGAATCGTTGTTAAGCAAATTTGATGATAACCACGAAAAGGCTGTTACGATCACAACTGAATTATTAAAGTACACATATACAAATGAAAACTTAGCTGAGGGTATTAACCGCAAAGCCGAAGTCATTGTTTACAATGTACCGTTCTATTATGCCGTCAAAGAGGATATAATAGACTACAATAAATTATTGAATCTACTAGGAGAATAAGATGACAGATGTAGTAATTTTGAAACTATCGAGTGGAGAGGAAGTAATTGCGCGTGCTAACAACACAGGACATGGCTGGCTGGTAACTAAACCTCGAGTCGTCGTAATGGCACCAACTCCACAGGGCATACAAATTGCAATCATGCCTTGGATAGCTGCTAACGTTGATGGCAAATATACCATTGATGATAAGCATGTAATCACTTCTGGGAAGCCAACCAACAAATTGGAAAAGCAATACCTGGAACAAACAACAGGGCTCGAAATCGTAAAAGGCTAAGGAATGGCTATTGTAGTTTACAAATGTGATCTGTGTCAGCGGAAGATTGAATTAGCACAGAACAAGGAAGGACTCGAAGTAACAGGTCGATGCATTATCACTGATGGTTGTCATGGAAAACTTTATCAATTCGATTTCATCCAAGATGGAATCATAGGACGACTGACACCAGATGTACCTGGACTAAACAACTTTGTTGCTCGCCGTATTCTTCATACACACGAACAAACGTTGTCAGCTCAAACTTGGCGAATTATCCACAACCTCAATACCGAACCATCGGTTCAAACGTTTATCTTTGTTGAAAGTGGTGGCGTCGAGGCACTAATCGAAACAACTCCCCAAGCAGTAATAACTGTTAGTCCGAATGAGACACAGTTACTGTTTGACACTGCTGTTAAAGGTGTCGCTCAATTAATCTCGCGTTCAACGAGCACGTTTACTGAAGAAGAGGATGTTGTTGATCCGACAGCTACTCGCCAGCTTACAATTGGTACTGAAATCACAATAGCTTCATTAGATTCTGAACCAATTCTATCATTGGGGGTTCAGTTCTTCTCACCAACAACGCTTGAAGAAACATCTTTATTGAATTTTGAGTTTGATGACACTCCAGATCCGTTGTCTCCCTGGTCAAGTGTGAATAGGGTGTTCATTAGCGGAAAGCTATACACAGTTCGAAGTACGAATGTTAGAACCCTAATCAATGGAGCTGACATTGTTGACGCATCCCCATTCATCTTTACCCAAATCAATGGTGTGGCTACAGTTCCAGAAAACACCGTGTTTATATTGTTGAGTAATTTCCCTCATGTAATATTTGACCGTGATTTCGATATGTTAGTTGATATTGCCTCAGTTACAGAAGCTGCTGCCACTCTCTCACAGGGGTTCTTTAAACAAGATATCGAACTGTTCGCGTTCCAGTCAATTGTTGAAAACATCTTTCCCACAATTGCTATTGCAGACTAATCTTGACTTTTGATACGTGCAATAAGATAATAAGCACGAATGAATAATAATAAACAGAAACTCCTTTTACAGTATCTCATTTCGTCTGGCGATTTATACGCTTTGTGCACAAGCATTATTCGTCCTGAGTACTTTGCTCCAGAATATCGTAATGCAGTAAAGTTTATTCAAGATTACCACGAAGAATATAATGCATTACCTACTCCTGAGCAAATCAAAGCTGAAACAGAGATGAGTCTTGTCAAACAGGAGATCAAGAAGGATCAATTCGAATACTGTGCAACTGAAGTAGAAGCATTTTGCAAATTCCAGGCTTTTAGAGCTGCAATTTTTGCAGCACCTCCATTGATGGATGAAGGCAACTATGGGAAAGCAGAGCAACTAGTCAGAGACGCTGTCACAGTATCGCTACAAAGGGAGATAGGTACAGTGTATTTTGACAATCCACAAGAACGAATCAAACAAAGACTGAAAGACAAAAGATTAATACCAACGGGATGGAAAGAACTAGATCGAGTACTTGATGGTGGCATTGGCCGAAAAGAGTTACTCCTATTCTCTGCCAATTCTGGCGTTGGTAAGTCAATCACCATGGCTAACCTAGGCCTAAACGTCCTACTACAAGGATACAATGTCCTGTACATCACATTAGAATTATCAGAAGAAGTTGTCGGTCAGCGATATGACTTAATGGTTAGTGGAATCAGTAAGTTTGAACACACGGCGCGACTTTCAGAGCTTGTACAGAAAATCGAACAGACAGGACAACATTGTGGTGAACTAGTCATTAAGTACATGCCATCTGGTTCCAAGACAACAGCAATTAAGGCATACCTCAAGGAACTACAACTCACACGAGAATACATACCAGATGTGATTATCGTCGATTACATCGACAACCTAGATCCAAGTGAACAGGTGCCACCTGAGCTAATATTTTTGCATGACAAGCTAACGTCTGAACAACTCCGTAACATTGGCGTTGAGTACAACTCCGCAGTCGTTACGGCTTCACAACAGAACAGAGAAGCGGTCGATGCCCCTATCATACATCAAGGTCATATTGCTGGTGGCATTAGTAAGATCAACTCTTCAGATAATCACTTCACAATCATCCAAACAGGACCTATGAAAGCTAAGGGGTCAATCGCATTTATGCCCTTAAAGACTAGAAACAGTTTAGGGTTGTCTGAAGTTTTGTATCACAACTGGGACCGAGTGTCACTTCGTATTACCGACGTGGACAAAGGGCCTGATCCAGAGAAGTTAACATTTGTTCCAAGAACAAAAACTAATGAACCTAAATCCAAATCGGGTCTTGTTGACACTGAGGGTGGGGATGGATTGCTTAACTTAGTTGACGATTTAAACTAGTTAACATATAATAAGACACTAACTAATAGGAGAAAATAAAATGACAGAATTAGCACCAGACACAGTCGCCGCTGTTGAAGATACAGTTACGATTGATAATGTCGAATACAAGATCTCAGATCTTACAGAAAACGAACAACGTCTGATCGAAGTTTACAAAACTTGGAAGGACGAAGAGCTCGTTGCACAGCGAGAAGTAATGAAGCTACAGGCAGCACAACGCGAGATCGCACGCGAGATCGTTCTTGATGTTCGTAGAACGTTGGAAGCTACGGCAGCAGCGGCAGAAAAGGCAGCAACCAAAGCAAGAGAAGCAGTGGAAAAAGCTAACGGAAAGGATGAAGCACCTGTCAAGGAACTCAAGCTTGTCAATCCCGGAAAGGATGAAGAACAGGCACCTGTCAAGGAACTCAAGCTTGTCAGTCCCGCTGGTGATACCCCCTCAGATGAGACAGAAACTGCAGACGCTGCTCCAGATTCGACAGAAGCCTAATGTTTAACGATTTCCGTAAAACCGTCGCGACATATAACATTACTTATAAAACAAACGCCGGTCTAATCTTTCCACCCGAAGGCTCTCAGGAAATAACTGAACGAGTAATCATTCCGGTTGAGGTTCCGCACGACAACATCAAAGCAATCGATGTTACAAGTCTTCCTGAGGAAGAAAGGGCGGAACTTGTTGAGTTGGTTAAGAGCTATAAGGACTACTTAGTCCAACAACGGAAGAACACTTTTTCGTTTGAGGACTATGTAGAACATACAACAGGAAAGTTCGTTTCCCCAAAATGGAGAACTTTCAAGAAGTATGGAATTACATTAGGCCATGGGCATCAAACATCTTGAAGCATTATCGCTTCCCGACTTTCTACACGCAGTAAACAACCTATCGAGCTATATCGCTACTGAAAAGCTCGACGGGTTTAATATGCGTTTTGGATATAACCTAGGTGGAGCGTTCTATGTGCGGAAAAGAAAGGAGTATTGCTTCGATATCGACGAGTGGGAACACGTCCCTGCAAACAACGGATTCCGAAGTGCTCATGCCGCATTACAATTCATACAACCTCGTCTTAGAGCTGTCCTTGATGATGGGGAGGAAGTTGAGGCTGAAATTTTGTATGGTCATCAACCAAACGCAATTGTTTATGGTCAGTCCTATATTTCGTTTCTTCGGATGGTTAGGTCCCCATTAGGTAATCGCGATCCCGATCAAAGCAAAATCCAAAAACTCCACGATGCCACATCAGACCAATACATTGCAGTATGTACAAATACTGTTTACTCCGAAGACGGATATGACTTGAAGATCCGACCATGGTACTACGATTGGAAATTTGCGGCTGCTCCTACGATTGTATACAGCGAAGGGAGGCATTACGATTATGGATTTGACATTAGCCATGAACTGTTGAAGTTAGACGAATTCTACAATAATTCTTATAAGCACTACAGCAAAGCCTTTGCTCCATCATACTACGATATCGTCAGCATAAATCTTAACACCGTTCCAAAAGACCTTCGCAAATTTGTTAAAGAAGATCGCGAGAACCTTTCTAACCACCTTATGAAAAAGTTCAAACTTCCCATCAAAGAAAAGCTGCTGGATGCAACTGTGCGAAGAATCAAACCAGGATTGAGGGATCCATATGCCGATGTCCCAGAATCTGACCTGGGCGTTGAAGGAATCGTATTTTTAGATCCCAGAACTCAGAAACAATTCAAACTTGTCGACAAAGAGGTGTTCACAGCAATCAATGCCTTCAACTTTGCAATCCGAAACGAACTCAAAAACTCCAGTTTTGGACCAAAGAAAAAGATCCCTGGGGTCACGCTAAGCTTACCCTTCGAGGGCGATCTTTATAGTCACACGTTTAAAGAACTTGAACAACTATTCAACGAGGACCGAGTTCCACTTTCTTTAAGCGACACCAAAAAACATACAAAGTACTGTCTCATCAACCATCTTAGCACTCTCGATAATGCACTCCAACAATACAAAGCTGAACGAAAATACTACTATACCGTGCTCAAAACTGGGAAACGAATCGAATATACTGAAGCAATCCACGTTCGAACACTAATAACATTCGCGGAAGTGCGCGAAGAACTCGATAGTCTTCTAGGAGATATCTTGCGTAGCAAAACTCTGAAGAAACTGAAATCCGTTATCCTCAGCAAACGTTCAAAATCTCTCTGCTAAAATCAAACTGCTCCATAAATACTCCACAATCAACATAAGGACAGAAAATCCATGGAATTTTTGCGTGATCTTCTTTGCGAAGAGATGTATGAAATCACCTCTACAGATACCAACAAAACGGCAAGAATGACTCGCCGAGAGGCTGAAAGATATTTTGGTAAAATAGAATTTCAAGAAATCTTGGCTGGGTATCTTCCAAATTTTGTTGCAGTTAAACTAGATGAAACTGCAGCAGCAGGTGCAACTAGCGCAGGTAGTGTTGCAGGATTTAGGGGTTCACTTTTTGGAAACGGCCGAAACCGAGACTTGCGAGGTCGTCTCGACAAGAAACTAAAGAAGATGGGATTCAAGTACATCAATGAACAGGAAGAACTACCATCAACTCCAGCTTCTTCTGTCAAACCAACATTTGATACACAAGAAGTTGTGTCGAAGCTGCAATCTGCCGAAAAGAGCTCTGAAGTTAATAAAAACACGGTTGCGTTTGGTCTCGAAGACGATCAAGGAAACGTTGTTAAGGTTTATGTTCGAGAAGAACAAGCTGAAGACTTTGAGCATGCATTAGGGATTGCACTCGAGAATGATACCACCACTCAACCAGAGATTGCCGAAATCCTTTTTGAGCTTCGTGAGAAGTTTGATATTGTTGATGTTGTTTGGCCACAGATCCCAGAAGATGAAGAGCAAGAAGCTGAAGCTCCTCCTGAAGGAACAGAAGGTGAGCTTGAAGGTCCTGAAGGTGAACTTGGTGATGAAGAGCCAGGTGAAGGCGAGATGGTTGCTGATGAAGACATGGCTGATGAAACCGAAGCCGAAAGTGCCCTACAGGCTGTTATCGGTATGATGAAGGCAGACGCTGAAGCAAGAAAGGCAGAAGCGAATGCAAGGAAAGCAGAGGCGCAAGCTAGAGAAGCTGGGCTAGCCAACCAGGCAGCGGAAGCAAAGATCAAGAAAGAAGAAGAAGTGCTTGACATGGACGATTTCTACGGCAAGAACAAAGAAGAAGACGAGGAAGCTAAGAGACTCACAAAGCTTGCCAAGTACCGACATGATCTAGCCAAAGAAGCTTCGGGGAAGCTTGGCGAAAGTGTCGGAGACAAGAAAAAGAAAAAGAAGGACGAACGAAATCCTACAACTGGTGTTCCAGAACATGACACAGAGGAAGTAGATCCAACAACTGGTGTTCCTCTAAAACAAAAACTGAGCTTTCAAGGATACTTGAAATACGCTCGTGACTTTAATCAGGCGCAACGATAATGCCACACGACGAAGAAGGAAGAGAAAGAAAAGGAAGATCCGAGCCATCAATTAGGGCCGTGCAAACTAGTATTCTAAGAGACCTACTCGGTCTTAGTGAAGAGACATCTTTGCGCATCAAAAGAATTATTAGATCACAAGGCGAATGGGCTGATATGAAGAGGCATCTTCGACGCTTGAGTGGTACGACGTGGGTACGTTTGAACACAGTTTTGGATATGGCATCCTTGGATGTCGATGATTCGGAAAAAATGCCTGATAAGATGGCAGACGACCGGGTGCCAGACGAAATGCCACCAAAAGCCATGGCAGACGAAATGCCGCCGGAGGAAAGAGAAATGCCAGAAGGAAAAACACGGAAAGAAACAACACCTCTTAACGAATTATTCAGAATGTTTAGGAGCCCTGATGTCCTACCTGCCAAGGGCGGACACAATCCTAAGCCTTTACAACTGTGGTCTCAATCTGAGTCTAAGAAAAAGAAGGGGAAGCGTAACAATGACTTAGACGTTGGAAGCAAGAAGCTTGGTTACAAGAAAGTCAAGCTGGTAAGAGAGAAACTCCAAAGCCCCGATAACCTTTCAGGACAAAGTGGACACGATCCTAAAAAAATGCAGGATTGGTCAAAGAAGGCTTCCAAGACAGCGAGCAAGAAGAAGCAGCCTAATTCAAAGGTTGGTAGCAAGAAGACTAAGGGCAAAGACCTTTGGGATTTGAAGAAAGTCTCATTCAAAGGATATTTGCTTAACGAAGTTAATGTTCGTGCAATGGCACTACAACAGGTCAATGTGCAGGGTGACAAAGCAATGCGTGTTAAGCGTGCAAGAATGAACCCTAATGCTCTTCGTAAAGAGTACGAGCAAGAGCTCAAAGATCTGGCACAGAGTGACGATCCAACTGATAAACAGATCCTTGCAATGAGAAAGCGTTTAGCTATGCTACAACAGAAAAAAGCAGCTGAAGCTGAAAAGGCAAACGGAGCAGCAGCATAATGAAATTTTTGAAAGAACTAAAAGACGAATTTTTTGACGTTGACCAACTAGACGAAGCACAACGAGCTTGGAAGCGAGTCTTTAAAGCAGGACGCCCCGTCCTTAAACGTTGGTACCGTTGCACTTCTGGACCAAAAAAGGGTAAGATGGTATCTACTCCAAGAGTATGTGCAACCCGTAAAGACCCAAAGAAGGTTCGTAGGGGCAGAGTAATCGCCCGTCGAAGAAAAGCTGTTCGTATTCGGAAGTCAAAGGTTACAGGAAGAACAGCCACTCATAGAATGCTTGTGAAAATGAACAAGCGTCTATCGGCTCCAAACGTCCAACGAACAGACTAACGGTTGACCTATCCCTAGGTCATAGTGGACACTTATCTTAATTAATAAGAATAAGATGTTCATACATACAAACCAACCACAATACGAAGAACTAGACGTAGTCACTCGAAGTGACGGCGTACGCACGTATACCACTCCTGATGGCAAGCGTTACCCCTCCGTTACAACTATGCTCGACCATGCTCCAAAAACTTGGTTGGAAGAGTGGCGAAAACGTCTCGGCTATGAGAAAGCGGCAATCGAAACGCAGCGCTGTGCCGATCGAGGCGAAGCTGTTCACTTGATGGCTGAGCGATACCTCAAAAATGATCCCGACCCTACCAGAGACCAGGAAGACTTACCTGGACATCTTTCGTGTTTCAATCAACTCAAATTCTTGTTAAATAAGATCGGCAACATTCGAGCACAAGAAATTCCATTGTTTAGCCACACTCTCGAACTTGCAGGCAGAGTCGATTGCGTTGCTGAGTATGAGGGCGAGTTGACAATCATCGATTTTAAGACGTCAAATAACAACAAGAATCACGAGATGGTTTACGACTATTTCTTGCAATCAACTGCATATGCAATCATGTGGAGAGAAATGTTTCAAGTCCCAATCAACACGATTGTTGTGTTAATAGCAGTTCAGAACGGCATCATGCCACTCAAATTTAAACGATCGATCGATGAATTTATTGATCCACTGGTAGATCGTATAAATACCTATTACTCGGAGGTAAAGGTATTAAATGAACTTTCTCAAGGAACTGCATGAGGCAGAAGGCATAGAAATCGAAGACACGTGGCTCAGATTAGAGGGCGAGATTAAGACCCTTCGCGTCTATATTCCCGACCTACCCAAGTCTGTGGAAGACATAAAATCCCACAGGACTCAAGGGAAGCATCTCTTGGGCGCATACATTACTCTCGACAAAATTCTTAAACTTAAACAAAAGCTTGAGAGCATGGGTGAGTTGTAATGAAAACAGCGGAGCTGTTTGAGTCTATGCAAGATGTTGTTGCAAGAGCGATTGAACAAGCTGAACAACAACCATATGTTATTAATTGGGATGAACAGCCAGGATGGCTAAACTACGAAGAAGCATTAGAAAATGCTACTTTTGATATCTTGGGCATTCATGACCTAGATCCGCCGCCGCTAAAACGATTTATGAGACAAGCAGATCTTATAGAGCTTGTTCACAAAATGATTCGACGAAGAGTGATAGCACGAAAGAGACAAGAGGCGAAATAATGGAATTTAAAACACTAGATGAACTTAACAGCACACTCGTAAGTGGTAAGCTTGGTGGGTTACCTGACGAAATTACCGTTTATGGCGTCGGCTACCGCCAGTCAACAAGCACAAACCATACTATGGCTGACATGATCCAAAACGATCGACGTGGAATGGTTACCTATAGCGCGATACAAGGTAAAGGAAACCGCGCGAAGCTGAAAATGAAAATGCAAATGGGAGAAACACCATTAGATTATCGCTTGGCTTTGGTTTGGGGATTCGATAACAACATGTATATGGTTCCAATTATAGCTAAATTCTTTTCTAAATCCCGTATGGGTGCATTAGCTGCGTCGGGTGGTCGCCGTAGAGAAGGCCAAGAAATTCCAATGTGGAAGGAAGGTGCAGAAGACGATGGCCGCGTCATCGGTGATAATCTCGACGTTACATTGTTGAGATTCAACGGCAACCAACCAATCACTGGAAAAGTTGATACAGGAGCAACACTATGTTCCTTACATGCTACCAACATTCAAATTAATGATGTTGATGGACAACAGGTATGCCAGTTTGTTCATGGAGACAAACGATATCAAATGGCTCACACGAATACACAAGCCGTAAAGACAGCTGATGGTGGTGTGGAAAACCGACCAGTAGTTAACTTTGATGTTAAGGCAAACGGTAATGTTTACAGAGACGTCGCATTCAACTTAAACGACCGAAGCGGAATGCCAGAGCCAATTTTGCTTGGACAGAACTTCCTAGAAAAAGGTAAGTTTCTTATCGACCCATCACAAAAAACTGAATCCGAAGAGCTTGATTGGGTTGAGCTAGAGAAACTACTTGGGGCAATCGAATTACCTGCACTAGAGGAAAGCGTAGATAATTCTAAGGAAACGGAGACAGTTGTTAAGACATTGCTCGACAACCCAAATGTTAGCCTGGCTGATGTTATCAAGCACATTAAAGGACAAGCGTATACGACCTTAGACAAGATCAAATACTAAGGAAATCAACACTTACAAGGAAGTAAACTATGATTATTGATGGGATCACCACCATTGACGGAACGGTCATACTGAGTGAAGCGTTACTTATTAACACCGTTATTGCTGATGATATCGATAATACAAAACAAGTAGCATTCGATGCTTCAGGTATTACAACAGGTACTACCCGTACCATCTTGATGCCTGATCAAAACATCGACCTAACTCCTGGCACTACCTTCCAAGCCTGGGATGCGCAACTAGATAATATTGCCGCACTGACACCAGCAAAGGGTAACTTAATCGTTGGTGATGGTACAAACTGGGTGTTCGTCGGAATTGGTGCTGATGGTCAGGTTCTCAACGCCAATAGTGCAGAAACAGAAGGTGTCGCATGGATCACGTTACCTGGTGCAGGTTCAGCATTCGCAGACAACTTATTCCGCATTCAAGACGAAGGTGATGCCACAAAACAAATAGCATTTGAAGCATCTGGTATTACCACAGTAACAACCCGCACAGTAACGATGCCTGATGCAGACGTCGACTTAACACTAGTTGGCTCTGCTCTACAAAACATTACAGGTGAGTCAATTGGCGACCTGTCTGATGTTACGATCACAGCAGCAGCAACAGACGACTTTCTCGTTTTCACTGGTGCAGTTTGGGCAGACAGAACTCCCGCTCAAGTTCGTACCTCCCTTAATGTTGCAGATAATGCAGCTCCTGACCAAAATTTGTGGGCAACGGTTACTGCTGATTCAGGTAGTACTACTGCTGATTTAGTAACAGACACATTGGTTGTTTCTGGTGGTACCAATATCACCACAGCGGTTGTTGGTGACACACTAACAATTACAAGCGCGTCAAACTTCCCTGACAACTTATTCCGTATCCAAGATAATGCTGATGCCACAAAGCAACTTGCATTCGAAGTATCAACAATCACGACAGCAACAACCCGAACAATTACAATGCCAGACAACAATATTAATCTGGCAGACCTTAACACTGCGTTACAGAATCTCATTGAAGACGCAACACCTCAACTAGGTGGTAGTCTTGATGTCAACGCTAACAGCATTATTTCAACCTCTAATAACAATATTCCTATTACTCCAGGTGGTATAGGTGAGATTATTCTTGACGGATTGAGTTGGCCTCAAGCCGATGGTACATCCGGTCAGGTTATTCAAACCGATGGTCTTGGTCAATTATCATTCGTTACGGTCGGTGGAAGTGGTGATCCAGACCAAAATCTATTCTTGAATGTTCTAAGTGACAGCGGAACTGCAGTTGCTGACACAACAACTGATACCCTATCAATCTTGGGTGGAACTGGAATTAGCACAGCCGTTGTTGCTGATGCTTTAACTATTACAAATGATTCACCTAATGTTGCCCAAAATCTATTCGAAACAATTGTCGTAGCAGCACAGGCGGATGTTGTAGCAGATACTATAACAGATACACTAACGTTTGTTGCTGGTGCGAATATGACAATCACCACAAATGCAACAACGGATACGATTACGTTTGCATCATCTGGTGGAGGTGGTTCCGAGTTTGCTGATGACGTATTTCGAGTAATAGGAAGTGCTGATGCCACAAAGAAAATGGCTTTTGAAGTCGATGGACTTACAACTGGTACCACACGGACCGTTACTATGCCAGATGCCAACGTTGATCTCACACCTGGCACGGGATCATTTGCAACGGAAGCAGAAGGTAATCTAGCTGCAACTGCTCTCCAGAATGTTGTTGAAGACACGACACCGCAGTTAGGTGGCAGCTTAGATGTAAATGGAAACAGTATTGTTTCTGTAGCAGCCGGCGACATTGCAATTACACCAGACACAACTGGTGACGTTGTACTTGATGGATTGAAGTGGCCTCAAGCAGATGGAACAGTTAACCAAGTTATTGAAACCGATGGTCTTGGTCAACTAGCGTTCACCACTATTGTTGGTGGAGGTGGTGGCGCAGGTGGTGTTGGAAATATTGTTCAACAAGTCTATGCTCAGGACGGAAGTGTATCTACTACTACAATTATTATTCCAGACGACGATACACCTCCTGAGATTACAGAGGGAGCCGAGATTATTACAGTTTCAATTACTCCTGTTAATTCTAATAATATTTTAATAATTCAAGCAACTGCACATATAGGTGGCGACAGTGGTATGAACAGCCCAGTCACCATCATGGCCCTTTTTCAAGACTCCACCACTAATGCATTAGCTAGTGTATTTCAGAGAGATAATGCACCCACAGCTAATTCAGGAGCCGTTCAATCTCATTTAGTTCATCGCATGACTGCAGGTACTACATCCTTAACTACCTTTAGAATTAGGGGAGGAGTAGGTTCTACTGGAACGGCTACATTTAACGGTATTGGAGGCGGTGGAAAGCATGGTGGTACGCTCGCAACCTATATCATGGTCACAGAAATCGATCCTGGCAGTGTTCTTACAACTCAAACAACAGATGCAACTCAAACTACAATTGGTAGCCTTAGTGTTGCAAGTGGAACCAGTCTATCCTTTACAATCAGAGGTCACGGACGAGAGGATGCTACTGGTGATACATTTGGTTCTAAAATCCTAGGCGTTATACGTAATCAAGGCGGCACAACTGCATTAGTTGGAGCACTTGATATTGTTGAGTTTAATGATGCAGGTGCAGCTACGTGGGATATTACAGCAGTAGCAAATGATACATCCGATGCACTAGATATCAAGGTAACTGGTGAAGCAGTACACACGATTGACTGGAAACTAACAACAGAAACAATTGAGGAATAACAATGACATTAAAAAGAAACCCAGGCGACAATACGATTGAAAGCACAGACGCATCTGTAAAATTGGTTGGTGTGACCGGTACACAACTAGGAATAATTCAGCAAGTTCATGTTGTAGATAGCGCAGTTGCTACAGGTGTGACTAGCATCTCCTTTACTGACAGCATTCCAACGATCACGCAAGGCATAGAGTTTATGACTCTTGCCATCACTCCAACGAATTCAAATAACATTTTGATAATCGACACACTTGTGCATATTGCGCATTCCGGTGGTGGCACCGGAATAATAGCAGCGATATTTAATACGGACGTCGACGCCACCAATGCCCTTGCAGTAGGCGCACAAAACAACGGTAGCCCCGACAATATACAACAAATACCTGTAAGACACCGTCAGATAGCAGGGACAACGTCCTCAACAACTTTTAGGGTACGAGCAGGAGGTTCTGCTGGTGCGACGACAACATTTAACGGATCAAATGCGGGAAGACTATTTGGCGGAACAATCACATCATTTATTACGATTACTGAATACCAGGTGTAAATTAACAACTAAATAGCTCCATGGAAACAAAATCCCCATTTATGGTCTTTCAAGAGTTTGTTTCCCCCTTGCTGGCAGAAACAACCATTGATCTACTTGACGTAACCGTTCCAGATACAGACGTTGAAGGCAAACCAGTTCGCATGAGAATGCAACACGACGATGCCCAAGAGCTTATCTTTGAACGGCTGCTACCAATCATTCCTCAAATTGAACAGCACTACAACGTACAGTATAAGGGTACTGAACAACCAATGGTGTTTGAATGGTGTTACGAAGAATGCGATTCAACTCCTCCTATGTGTGAGAACAGCCACTACGTGAAAGGAAAGTGGCTACGAACAAAGCACCGCGATCTCACTGGTGTTCTCTTTTTGTCAGAATTCCGCGATAATGTACCGTTCGACGACGACTATGAAGTCTACGGTGGTAAGCTAGAGTTTCCTCAGCACGGATTTGGCTTTAATCCACAGCGAGGTACGCTGATTATCTATCCTAGTGGTCCACATTTCATCAATGTAACAACTGGAGTAGAAGCAGGTGAATTATTCCAAGTTCGGCTAAATATTACGACCGAAGAAATACTGGTTTACAATCCTGCAGATTTTCCAGGAGAATTTTCTTCTTGGCTGCAGGAATTCGCATAGGTTCAATGTTGATGACCCTCGAGTTTTACACTATACTTATAGTGTAGCTCGATGAAATAATAGGAATTTATGAACAATTCAAATTACCGAATTTTGCAAAATATTGCGCGTTACGTTGATCGAGGCCACCTCGTTCTTGCCGCAATCGCTTTAGGTGCGATTGTATATTCCAATCACATCATCGATGATGCCGTCGAGACAAAAACAGCTGAAACCGTAAATCTTGAATTTGATCTCAATCAGGCCAATGCAAGAGTAACTGTGTTAGAATACGAATACTTTTATGGCTCCCCTAAAGCCGAATATCTTTCTGACGACCAGCTTGAAGTTTTCGTAGCCTACTCCGAGGAAAAGGAGTCAATGGTTCGAGGGCAAATAATTCCCATTCTAACAGCTCAGATTCAAACCTTAATGCCTAGCAGAAAGGGTGAGTGGCAAAAGCGACACAAAGAGAAATGGGAAGCTGCTGGATTACCACAACCAGGAGAACTTGCCAACGCCTTCTATGATGTCGCGAAGCAATTCGATCACGACCCAACTGTTTTGATTTCAATTATGTGGAAAGAAAGCCATTTTCGTCCTGAAATTTGTACTGGTCGAGAACAAAAACTTGACCATCATCAAAAAATTGTGAAAGTAAGAAGTTCAGCGGGCGCAATAGGGTGCATGCAAATCATGCCATCGTGGGTAACTGAGCTTGATTATCTCAACAGCGAAGAAGACTTGATGAACTGGGAAACCAACATCATCGCCGGTGCTGATATCTTCCGTCGGTATTTGAATCACAAGTATGGAAGAGGCCAAACAGTTCGAGCCTTGTACCTGTACAACTATGGTCCAAAGCGTTTTGCCTACAAGAAAAGGAAAAATTCAGCATTTAATGGATACGCCGAGGCAGTAGTCGCCAAGGCGAAGAGGTTGATGAAGAAGCACCCAGCAGATTTCGAAGTTGTAAAACGAGTTAGGGCTGGTACTCTGAATCCACTATAAGCCTTGACGTTCAAGAACAAGATAAGTATAGTCTGAGGTCCGTCCAACGGACCTCAACTTTTATATAATAAAAATAAGGAGAATATAATGAGTATACCTAATAACCCTGGCGATCGTCAAAAACTCAAACTAATGCTTGTTGAAATGACACACTGCTTTGGAAAAATGGACAGTGAGCGTGAGCAGTTAAAAGAGATCAAAAAAGAGATCAAACAAACGTTCGACATCGCTCCCAAGATGGCAAATAAGATTGCTAAGACCATGTACCTCATGGACTTTACCGATCAGCAGGCCGAAAACGACGAGTTTGAGACTATGTTCCAAGCACTAGAAAGAGAAACCAAACTTCAGGTTGTTTAATTGAGCTACATCTCAGCTATAAGAAAAGGTGATGAAGTAATAATTTGGGAACGGACCGAGAACGGCCGTGAGGCAAAAGTCTATCAACCAATCTACGAATTCTACACAGAAGAAGAGGATCAGACGATTGATGGGGGATACAGAAGCATCTACGGCCACAGACTACGTAAGCATGAGTTTAAGACATGGCATGACTTCAATGCTGCCCGACAAGACTCCATAAGCAGTGACGTACCGTTGTATGAGTCAGATATTCCCAGTGAGATGAAGGTTCTTTCGAAACACTATTACAACGTACCAGCACCAAAGCTTCACGTAACATTTTTCGATATAGAGGTCGACTATAATCCTCACATCGGACATGCTACGATCGAAAATCCGTATGCACCTATCAATTCAGTTGCACTGTATCACGAATGGTGTGATCGAACCGTCGTATATTGCGTCCCACCGTCTGGATGGGACGAAAAGTTTGATGAGTCGTTACATGAGTTAGCTGACATTACAATCTGTGACAACGAGACTGACTTGTTGCTTAACTTGATCGTTGAATTCGAAGATAGTGACGTCATCGCTGGATGGTTTAGTGACTTCTTTGATACACCATATGTATGTAAGAGAATCGAAAGAGTTCTTGGTGAACGGTTCCTTAAAAAGATGTCATTTGACAATGCTCCAAAACCACGTTTCAGAGAAGTTCCACAGTACAATAACAAGCCAACCGTTTGTGATTTAGCTGGAAGAATAAACACTGATTACCTTGACCTATTCAAGAAGTATGAAGAGAAAGGAAGACGCTCATATAAATTAGCATCAATTGCTGACGAAGAGCTTCCTCACTTACCTAAGTTGACGTATAAAGGATCCCTACACAAATTATACAATGAAAATTTTAACTACTTTGTCAGATACAACATTCGTGATACAGAAATTCTCAAAGGTCTTGAACAAAAGTTTGGTTATATGGCACTCTCAAACGAACTATACCACAGTTCGACGGGACTATTCAAACACGTTACTGGAACACTGAAACTAGCTGACCACGCTATAATCAACTACTGTCACCACGAAATGGATGCACGAGTTCCTGACACAAAGAGACCAGAGATAGAAGTAGATGAGGATGGTAACAAGAAGAAGATCAAAGGTGCGTTAGTATTGTCACCAAAAGTTGGTATGCATGATTGGATTGCAGGAATCGACATCAAGTCACTGTATCCTTCTAGTATCATCTCGATCAACATCAGTCCCGAAACACTTCGAGGCCAATTCACTGAATGTCAGAAAGCAAGTAAAGAGATTGCAAAAGGCTCACTCGTACCATTGACATTCACCTTTGAAGAAAATGACTATCCTTTAACACTTCCTGCCAGCGAATGGCGAGAACGGTTCAAAGACCTCAATTGGTCCGTTAGTGGATATGGAACTGCTTTTGATCAGAATGTTAGAGGAATTATTCCATCAATCCTCATTGAATGGTTTAATACTCGAAAACAACACCAAAAGAAAAAAGGAACGGCTGAAGACAAGGAAGAAAAGGGCTACTACGATAGACTACAATACATCTACAAGATTAAATTGAATAGTACATATGGTGCCCTGAATAATCCATTCTTTAGGTTTCATGATACGCGAATGGGCGAAAGTACAACTGCTACAGGTCAAACGATTCTTCGACATCAATGTGCCAAAGCAAATGAAGTGCTCACTGGTGAATATGTTTGGCCTGAAAAGGACGACGGGTGTGGTGAAGCAATACTTTACGGCGATACTGACTCGACATACTTTGATACGTGTGTAGATAACAAGGATCTCGCTATTAAGGTTGGGGACCGAGTTGGACAACTTGTCAATGATTCATTTCCTGAATTCATGCGAGACACATTCTTGTGTGGTGAAGGGTATGATAAAAACATCAAAACAAATCGAGAGATAATATCTGATCGCGGCATCTTTGTTGATAAGAAACGCTACATCCTTAACATTGTTGATAAGGAGGGTGAGGAAGTTGACGAACTCAAATTTATGGGTGTTGAAACAAAGAAGACGACCCTACCAGAAGAGATGGCCAAGAAGATCAATGGCTTTGTTCGAAGATTATTGAAAGGTGAAGCATGGACAGATATTGCTCCTGATGTTGTCGCATACAAAGATACGTTAGAAACTACAGACGACATTATGTCGATTGGACTTCCAAAGGGAATTCAAAAAGTAGAACAATATACCCAAGATCTGAAAGCGGGTCTTGCAACAAGACTTCCTGGTCACATTGCTGCTGCAATACACTACAATGCGTGGAGGGAGAAAATGGGAGACAAGGAGAGTATTCCAATTGTGTCTCACATGAAGATCAAGGTATTCTATTTGACAACTCCAGTTAAAATGGAATGGCGTGAATTCAAGAGTATTGCTCTTCCAACTGACATAGACGTAATTCCACAATGGTTCCTAGACAACTTTACAGTTGATAGAAAAGCACACCTCAAACGATTGGTTGATAAACCTCTTGAAAATATCATCAAGGCAATTGGCGAAGTATCACCAACAAAACAGAGCATGCTTGTTGACTCATTACTCGAATACTAGCATAATAGAAATGCTCTTGCTATCGACAATGATATGCTGATTGTTTGTACCAACCAAGTAGATAGTTCTCATGGTGAACTGCAGAGGGGGCGGGTACAGTGCGTTCCCCCAGTGAGAGTAAAGAATAACAATTAGGAGAATAATAAATGCAAATCACTCCCGAAGTCCTCACCTTTTTAAAGAAGGTTGTACGAACAGCTGAACTAGTTGATATCGACAACATTATCATCGAGACGGGATGCGTTCGTGCTATCGACGACAAGAAAACAGTCCTTATCTTTCAGGAAAACAATATTCCTATACTTCCATTTGATTCAATTGGTTTGAATCGAACTGGTGTGTTTACTTCTCGACTTCAACTTGCAGAAACACGCGACAACTTCACGGTCGACGCTATTCTGAATGCCGAAGGAGATCAGGTGATCTCACTCACAATGAAGGGTGCGGGTATGAAGATTGACTACCGTTGTGCTAATCCAACTACAGTCAAAGCCCCAAAGAAGATGTTAGATACACTGAAGTATCGTATCCCGTTAAACTCTGAAGCAGTTATGTTACTTCAGAGAGCTCACGTTGCTATGCCTCAGTTATCTGATATACAAGTTGTAACGATTCTTAGCAGCAAAGACGGCGTTTCTTTTGAGCTTGCTGATAGTAACAATGATGTATTCTCACACACTTTCACACTTAGTGCTGAAAATCTTGTTGATGGTGAGCCTGTTTTATTTGCGAATAGATACCCCGTGAAGACACTCCTTTCGCTGTTCAAGCAGAATCCAGAAGGATTCTTTGACATAGGTGAGAAGGGAATTCTTAACGTCGTTGTGAATGATCTGAACGTGTTCGTTTTACCACAAGTGTAATTATGTTGATGCAACTTTTGCCATACATTCTTTACGCAATAGGTAGCTTGTGCTTTTTAGCTGGTTCAGTCATCACTATAGTTCAACTTATGGGAGCTCAATAATGCTAAAAAGATTAAAAGCTGCTGCAGAAGCCTTTCGGAAAAGTGCAGTAGAAGAAATAAAGGAAGAAAAGAAAGAGCCGTGGGTAAAAATCCTTGGTGGTGTTCACGATCCAAGCAAAGGTGTAAAGATTAGCCTTGATTGGAACAAAGAGTTCGTTGACTATCTACGAGAGAATAAAATAACTGGCACTGATGATGAAGCCGTAGTGCAGAAATGGGTTACTATGTTGTTCCGTGACATGATGGAAGAAGGTAAAGAAAACACCGATGAAACCACCAATGAATTCGAATAAGAAATACCTAGTCTTTGATATCTCCAATATGCTATATCGTACGTTCTTTGTTAACAAAGGCGCTGACGTTGAAGAGACCGCTGGCTTTGCTCACCACACAGCACTAACTACCCTCAACAAGTACTTCAAAAAATTCAAACCCCACAAAGTGATCATGGCCTTCGACCGACCGAGTTGGAGAAAGGATTACACAAAGTCAGACCAGTGTTACTCTGGAAAAGTATATAAGGGTGGTCGTCGTCAAAATATGACTCCTAAGGAAAGGGAGAAATACATAAAGTTCAGGGAGCACATAAAAGACTTTGAGAGCATGATGCGTAAATGGACGAGTGTCGTATGTCTTGCTGGTGATAAGCTAGAAGCCGATGACCTTGTTGCCGGTTTTGTTCAAGCTCACCCTGAAGACGAAATTATCATTGTTAGCACAGACAAAGACTTCCTACAATTGAAGTCTCACCCTAAGGTTAGGTTGATTAGTCCTGAGAATGGAAAAGAGCGAACACTAGAAGAATGGGACAATAATCCAGACTTGTTCATGTTTGAAAAGTGCTTTAGAGGGGAGCCAGCAACGCGAGACAATGTCCAAAACGCGTATCCAGGACTTCGTGCCAAGAAGATTAGGAAAGCATATGTTGATCCATTTTTGAGGGTGAACATTATGAATGAGTTCTGGATTGACCCTGATGGCAAAGAGTTTCTTGTTAAGAGGTTATGGGAAGAAGGCAAGCTGCTTATGGACTTAACAGCTCAACCTGATTGGGTTCGAGAAATGATCGAACAGATTGTTGAGTTCGAAATGACACACTCAGGTAAGTATTCCTACTTTGAATTCTTGAAGTTCTGTGGTAAGTACGAATTGAAGAAAATCAGCAACCACGCTGAAATCTTCATACCAATGTTAAGTCGTTAAAAACCAACGGATCATGTCACCTCGCCCACCTGGCATGAAAAATGTGAGATGTTGTTTTTCTTCAGGATCATTAATGTCAAAATAAGCCATATCTGCATTACGTTGTTTAATTAAGGAAAGAATCTTCGGAAGGTAGGTTTTAATATGTCGGCGACGGCCTTCGGCATTACAACTCCTACCACTCATTGTAACCCTAATATATCCGTCATTGAATGCTTCGTCGGGAATATCACGTATTGGTGATTTGTAATTTTTAACTAACCAATCACGATGATCAAGTGCATGACCATCTGCGCACGTGTTAACAATCTTGCCCTCTGGAGTAATCCAATATCCCATCGTTAGACTTCGCTATCGTCTTTACGAACAGTACCACTCTTACAGTAAAATCCAAACCAACCAGCAGCAGCGCCCCAAACACCTGTTGCGAATGAAGTCTGTTGCGTTGTCGGTTCATCAAGACCCATAAACCAAATCAAAACAGAGTAACAAACCCAAAGATAAAATAGCAAAGCGGCACGAGGAACCAGCCGCCAATCATTTGATCTAATTGCCCACTTTTTCCAGTTATCCATCATTACCTCCTTGTATAAATACGGATATACTATTTATCCCAAGGGGTCAAAAATGCCAGCAGTTTGTCAGATCGGAAGTCCAATTAGTTGTGGTGACACGATGGCTCAAGGTAGTGGAAATGTCTTCGCTAATGGTATTCCTGTAACTAGAGTCGGACCAGATTTTACAGCTGGTCACTGTTTTGCTCCCACACCACTAGCATCAGGATCCCCTGATGTATTTGTTAATAACTTACCTGTTGGGCGTGTTGGTGATCCGATTGTTGCACATACTTGTCCTCCAATTCCAGCCACACACGGAGGAACTGTAGCTAACGGCTCTCCCGACGTATTTGCGAATGACTAATGAAACTGAATGAGATTAAAATAGGTGATGAAAACCGATTCCTGTACTATGTGTACTATGAACTAGAGTTGACGGAGGAATTTACAACACAAAACGCTGATAAGCTCGTTTCAGCACATACCGTTAAGGTGGTAGCCTAATGAGTTGTGTACCACAATATCCTTTTAGACCCAAATTCGTAGCAAGTGACGTTAAGTGTATTGCTCTTACGTTCGAAGAACATCGCAGTCGTTTGTTTGGTGGTGGCACGTTTTTCCGAAGCATTGCTCAGGGAAGAGACCGAAATCAACTTTCGTTGGAGGTAACAGTAGTGTCCACAGGTCCACTGACATTCGATGTTACTTTGTTCGTTAGGTTTGGTGGTGGATCTCCTGTTGAAACGTTTATGGTTACACAAACTGAGAACGGTATAGGGGATTGTATATCTGGCGGAATCAGCGCCCTTCGTTCTGCTGTTAATTCAAGTAGTACCCTGATCAGCATGCCGGCGAGAGGTACAGACTTCTTCGATAGTGGGATGGACGCCGCTACAGGCTGTATGTCAGCCTTTTCTGACACAAGTATGACAGGTGGAGATGGAGAACTTGATCCGTCAGTTCCAGCAGATCTAGCTGCAATCTTAACGATTAGAACAGGTCCAACTCGTACCTTGCTGATAATCTCAACCACTGAAAATGCTGTAGGATTTCCCGTAACCCCTCCTTCCAGCAATAGGGTCAGACAGTTTGATGGAACTGTCTTCATATCCTTTAGTAACCTAGTTGCAGGTTCATGCCCCATTGATGTATAAGGTAACCCCTCCTTTTTCAAAAATAAATATTCTTGAATTTAAGATTTAAGGAGAAATTCTAATGCAATCAAAATACCAACACATTGAATGGCTTCAGCTTGACGACAAAGGAGTAGTGACTGAGTGCGCGATTATGAAGCGCTTCGAGAACGGTGACCTGTTGTTTTTCTCACTCGCTGGCCTCGATAATATCGACAAGGGTCGTCTTTTGAAAATCGTTACAAGAAGGGATTCTCAGATGTATGAGTTGTGGGATCTAATGTCACACGTTACCCTCGGTAATGGTATGAATGCCCTTACGTATTTCCATCAGTTGACAAAGGTTCTTACACCAAGTGGCCAGATTATTGAGCCATCGCTTGTACGCAGAGGTGTTCCTGGTAAGATGCAAATTGCTGACCTTACCCTAACACAAGCAGCTGATATTGAGCAAGGCCCAGTTGACGAGAAACATACTCAAGTAGCTGGTGAGACGAAAAAAGGCATCAAAAAAACCAAGAAGTAAATCTCAATTGGAGAAGCTATGAAAGTTCGACCACTAGCCGACAACGTATTGTTGTGTCGGGTTGACGAAGAGACCGTATCGTCTGGCGGAATCGTAATTCCTGATGCCGCTAAACAGAAGCCTGATCAAGGTGTTGTCCTTGAGATAGGTGAGAGTGTGAAGAACGTAAAGGTTGGTGAACTAGTTGTGTTTGAACAACATTCAGGATTAGAAGTGAAAGTTGGCGACAACACACTTCTTATTTTGAAGGAAGAAAATATTGTAGCTGTTCTCTCCGAAGATGAGTGATAAGTTAATCTTATTCGAGTGGCCTAATCCTTAGTCTAACCTGTTCCCCTTCACAAAGAAATTCTTCCCACAATCTCTGTGGGCTAACGCGTACTTTAGGCATTTCCTCTAATCTCGCAATGAACTCCGAACAAATTTCTCCCGAAAACCGTGTGACGGGTAACCGAATATATCTCGAAAGCTTCTCTCGCAATCCAATATAGACCGCAGCAATCCATCCATACTTCGACCGACCTAATCTTTCCCTATCTAACGCAGCGCGACTGATTTCTTTCCAAGGCCGTGGTGCTTTGATTACATTAATATTACGATCTCTATACGTGCTCATGTTGACCATTCGTCTTCTTGAACCACCCTGCGCTTCAACCATCATAAGACGACGCTCGCCGTCTTCTAAGGTCACCCAAAACGCAAGACCTACATGGGCAAAGGGGGAGTCTGTGAAGTACATCACAATGTATTGAAGGGGTTTGAATTTGGATCCATGGATAAACACCACGTCACCATTTTGGATTTCGGTTCGCGCTTCTTCGTATGAATCGAATCGTTTAGCCACAAATATAGGATTCCCTAGGTTGTGAAATATTTGATCATTCTACCACGATCTTGAGGTAATTTAAACTCAAATGGGTGAATGACCTTCACAATAGTACCCAGGGTTATGTAGTACTACGTGCAACTGATACTGTTAGCGTGTAATCGATTGTGAGGGTTCTGTTTGCAGCTTTCAAAACAGGTGAGAAGATGACGTGTGCAAGTAGTCTTTCACGTTCGGTTGTTGGATTAACAGGAGCATTCTGTACACCTTGATCATCACCATCAACTGCTGGATTAAGTCCAACAAAATCAGTTAGGCTAGCAAACAATGCTGTGTTAATGCCACCATTATCAGCAAGTAAAATTGTCGACGTAGATCCGGTTGAATTACTTGTAAAACGTAGAAAACCAAATGTGATAACTGTTGACTGATCTGAGATAGTAACAGTTGCACCAGTTATTGCTGAATTAAGAAGTGGAATTAGATCGCTGTAAAGAATTTCACCACCTGAGCCTGAACCAGACACCGGAGTTGTAATTGTAATGCTTTGCGTGGAACCACCGTCAACCGTAATCTCAAAATCGAACAGTGTGCTTGGAGCCAATCCTGTGTCGTCTACATCCAACTTGTCACCAACATTAACATCTTGGAAACCAGATGTTGCTACATTTGGCAGACCGGTTGTGTACAAACCAATTTCATCAAACGTAAAATCACTCTCCGTTGCCTCGGCTGGTGATTGGTCATCAGTCAAGAACTGACTCAATGGCTCTCCAGGATTCAATACCACTTCAATCTCAACTTCAGAAGTGAGACCAATTTCAGTGCTACGGACACCAGGACCAGAAACGTGCTCAACAGATGGTGGATCACCACTTGAGTCTGAACCTTCACCTTCTCCGATATTGATATTACTATCATCCACAATTTCACGATATGTTTCGTTGTAGAGACGAGATTCCCAGGCTGCTGTATCAGGAAGCTGACCATCGTTTGGGGTTCTGTAAGTAATTGTGAAAGCAGCATCAACGATCGTTCCACCATTACCAAATGCCATCGCATGGATGAAAAAGTTGTTTTCATTCGATAGCGACCGTGAAATAACACGTGCCATATTTTGCGGATGCACCGCATTGTGCTTATCGACAAGAACTTGGCCAAGATCATCTATGATCTTGAGGTGTCCATCAACGTTGTAGTGAATTGTTTCTCTCATTTTTACTCCAATATCCTTTATTTATGTTTACGACCAAACTCTGTTATACACGATACGCAGCCCTTTTCTCAGGGGTCAAATGCATCTGCTTCGTTGAGCTGTTTGAACGGTTTTCATGGCGACGGTTTCAGACTAACGGTTGAAAAAATTATGTTAAATCGTGGACGTCCTCGTGATAACCTACGTAGGATCTTCTTTGATTGCTCCGCTTCTCGTTGAGTTGGATACAAGATTTCATACCACATCCCTTCTGTACCTAGTTGTCCCTTACTACGTAACATACCACCAATCCTAGGAACTAGCTTTTTAACAAGTTTATTGGCGTCTTGTCTAGTAAACTCATCGGACAATTCCAATTCATAGTATAGATATCGTGGGTCACTGAATCCCGATGGTAACCTTTCCTCAACCTTGATCTCATCCAATTTCATTTTTTAACAAATGCTGCACCTTGGTATGGTCTCAAGAATGCTATCCTCAGTTTATCTTTACTTATCGTCTTTATTTCGCTTGGTATAATTTTAGTTACAGTGTCCTCAACATCAACCCAACACTCAACAACTGGGGCAGTCGTATCAAGGTTATGAGTAACTGTCCATATTTTTGATGCTGTCGCTTGAGTGTGCTTATAAACCTTAGTTGAGACCGACACCTTCGAAACCAATTATAACCGCCTTAACATCGAGTCCTGAACTTATCGTAATCGTCAAGTTATTCGTATCAATGAATTCAATCGTCAGCGGCAATATAACAAAGTCGCTGTCATTAACAACAGTAACATTACAATACTTCTGACCAAGATTGTGGTTAATCGCATGCGTTGTCACTGCCGTAGTAACACCCTGTTGTGTTACTAAAATTGTAAATCCTGTATTAAAATCAACAGCATCTGGTACGTTATCAACTGCTGCGTTGGTTATAGTTACAACAGCGCCAGAGGGGATGATGGCACCGAAATCACCTTCAACATCAATCGCTGCTTGTGTTGCACTTGCAACTGTTGTGTCAGTAGTATCAGCTATGATCGGTACTGTAATCGATGTTCTACCCGCTACAGATGGATCAACGGCTACGTTCAGACCTTGTGTAATTGCTCCAATCGCAACACCTGCTCCACCTGCTGTAGCCGCTGCTGCATCGGCTGCTGTACCAGTAGCAACATTTGTCATAGTAAGGTCTGTTGCTGTAGGTGTTGCTGGAACCGAGGTAACAATCGCTGTTGAACCAAGATGCAAAAATGTATTAAGTGCTGTGTTTGTCAATGCCATTATAGCTGCTGCTGTATCAGCTGCCAAAATTGCTACTGTAATACCTTCTGTTGCTGGGAATGGAGTCGGATCAGTATTTCCACCCCCCACATCCGTTACATCGTACCAAACATAGAAGGGCAAAGCTGTACCAGCAAACCCATCACCAAATGACCAATACAAACCAGGATTACCATTTCCACCAAATGCTGCACCATTTGCTACACCTGCAAATGAAATAACTGACGTTTCAGCTCTCGTTGCAACATCCATCCATACGTAATATGCAGTTGTTGGTGAGTCGAGTAAGAAATGCGTTCCACTAAGACTACCACTAACATCCGCTACGGTTGTAACATCAGTTATTTCTGGCAGTGCGAATGCTGAAGACTCGTAAATGAACTGAATGTTCTTGTTAAGAAATTTTGTACCCCCATCATGAAGTAATACATCACCAGCTGCTGGTGTTGTAAGCGTTACATCAGAAAGATCATCAATGCTTCCTGAAAATCCAGGAGTTGAAAATTGGTCAAACTGTAACGTTGTTGTGTCAACTATAATTGGGTCATTCGTTAGCAATATCCAACCGCTATCTGCTTGTGTACCTTCCGAAACAAAAACGTACATATTAGCTGTAATCTCTGCGTCTTCGTCGGTATCAGTTGAACGAGTAAGTATCCAAGGTGATCCACCAGATCCAGGATCTGTTACATCGTAGATACCATGATCAACATGGGATGTAGCTTCATCTTTAACAAGAACGCGGTCATTCAAAGCAGCCGCCTCACCATCAAGAGACAAAACTCCATTGAAATCAGCTGTCAAAGTTTTACCTACACCACTACCTGCTGCTGTATACGCTGGAAGAGCCGTAACTGTTGCAAGACGAACACTTGGCTTTCCATCAAATGAGTCACGGAGTTCGACTACAAAGTCTTCACTTGCTGTGTTCTGCCAACTAGTACCATCCCAATACTGAAACTTACCTACTGTAGTATTGTAGATTGTCTGACTTTCTTGCAGTGGCCCTAAACCAAGAGCGTCGCGTTCGGTTGTTGTCAGCCGGTGAAGGAAGACATTCCGAATCTCAGCCGAAGCGTCTGCGTTAAATATTAGATTACCATTAACTTTTGCCATCTTAGTCTCTGTTCAGCATCCTTCGAACGCTTGTTGTTAATTGCTTGATTGCGTTATTGAAGCTAACAGGTTCAACTTGAACCTTTCCAAGATCATAGTCTTGGATGAAATCTTCGCTCACATCATTGAATACAAAAATGCCTTTGTTGCCAGTTCGCTCAATGGAAATCAATTCGCTTCCATGTAACTTTAAGCTAGCAGCAAGGACTATGTCTGTTGTTTTGAAACTCATTGTTACACCTTAAAGAACACAAGATGAGCAAAGCCATCTTGCAGACTTAGAAATTCTACTCTTACTGTTGTTAGGTTGAAAACCCTAATTACATCAGGGATAACCACCTCACGGTTGGTATCATACACCTGAACCAACACTTGATCTGTGTTCCTACCATGATTAATAACCCACACCGTAGCAGGGGTCGTCTGAGTGTGAAGATGCCCTTGAGCTAATGGTGTACCAGTGCTAGTTGGTCTTGCAACTAGCTCACCAGTATCCTTGTCAATATGTATTGGGACTAAATTAGTCATTATTCATACTCCTCATAGGGGGCAGCATCTGCGTACTCTATCTCAAATCGTGGTTTCCCACGAGACAACCTCCGCAAAGCGAGCTTCGCCTGCTTTGCCTTTTCTTCTGTTGGAAACAGTAATGAAATATTCCGTACTCCAAATCCAGTGCCAGCACCAAGCTCTTCACCACCAAATTGGTTCTCAAGTTCTTCACCAATCTCGTTTATCCGTTTCCAGTCACCGTCATTTATCAACTTAATTCCAAAGTCTAATCTCCACCAGTGCATTGCTTGTTCAAACAGCTCCTGTGTTTTCAATATTTTCTCTTACGTTTCATTCCTGTTTCTTGTCGTCTTCGGAACTAAATTAGTTACGTTATTCCTCTACGTTTCATGGCGATGTCATGTCGTTTTTCTATTTTTTGAACAGCTAACTGAATTCTCTCTAAGTGTTGATCAGCATAAAGATCAAAAGCTCTTACAAAAACTTCCTCATTCCAATACATAGGAGCTGAATTATCCATTGATCGTTTAATAGAATCTAGTGCTAGCACTTTAATTGCTCCCTTAACCTGCTCTGGTGTAATTTGGCGAGTAAGGGTTTCAATACCTTCCCAGCTCTCGTGATCATAATCGCCTTCTTGTTCAAACAACTCCCCCACTTTCATTACGAATCCTGCAATTCAATCTGTGGTTGAATCTCAAGAAAAATTGTTGTTGCATTAACAACGTGCCCAATTCTTTTTATGAAACCAGTTTGTGGCACTGATGTTGTTACCTGTCCTGATACACTACAAAACAGTAATGTTCCTGGATCTTCTGCAAAACTAAAGTTCAATGACGATAGAAATCCCTCAAAAACAAATGTTCCGGATTCTTCATCAGCTAAATCTTCTACTACAAGACCAACTACTCTCTTATTATCAGCAGAGCTTGCCAACTCAATTTTGTTCTGGTCATTGTATGCAACCAAATGAAACTCTGGGATAGCACCAACTGCTTCAGCAACAAAAGCTGCTTCCCCGAATGTTAGATTAATAGCTTGATTGGAGGAAAAGGTAGCTATCTGGCTTTCAGATGTTATGAATTCTGTGCGTCGACGAGGACCGAACTTTCGTATAACATTGTCCTCATCGTCAAATAAAATCGTTCCTGCGAAGGTTGTTTGGTCAATATTAACTTGTGACCCAACTTCAAATGGCTTAAGAATAGCACCTTGCTCATACTTGGCTGCAAAAAGACGAACAACTTCTTTGAAGATACCATTTGTGAATACCTTCATGACATTCACGTTAGTATCGAACCAATGCTGTCCTTCAAGCCCTGTTGGAGCAGTTGGGCCAAATACTGGCGCTAGAGTTGTATGTCCAAATGTTCGCGTTGCATTATTAGTGAGGCTTAGGTCCCAAAACAACCAAAAGTCTGTTCCAGCTGAAAATGGTCCTAACCAAGCAGGAGTAACACTTGCAAACTCTTCAAACAGGTAGTCTGAATTACCATGGGCAAATGCAACAACAGTTGGTTCAACAAGCGATGCAATAAGATCAACAGTCGTACCACTATTGCTCTTCTGCAAGAACCCTGAATTACCTGCAGAATCAACTCTATGTCGTACTATGCCTTGTCGAAATGGTATTTTCATTTATGTTTCATCCTTGTTTACATATTTATGTGGGTACTCCGTTTAACACGGTAAAGATCCGATGTTGCTTACACCACCAACACCACCCCAATCTTTGTCATACGGCAAGATATCAAATCCCAAATCAAGGTCCCAAGGACCCAATGTCTGACCATCTTGCTCAACAGTAATCTGCAAAAATTCAGTCACATCAGAATCTGTATCCATATCAGATCGAGGCGATGATACGACTGGTGTCGTACCAGTAGTAATAATGAACGGTTCGTCTCTTGCTGTTTCAAAGCCACATTGATCATAACCAAACAACGTGTTACTACCGTCAGTGAACTCATGTATCCCTGTACCAGCGTCAAGTATATTGATTGGAACAATTGGATTACCAGTTGCACCTGTTTCGTCAAGTGTGTTGGCTAGTTTAAAAGTTGTTGGTGATAACCTAATAAGGAAGTAGGGATTACCGTCATCAGGAGGAGTTACAACACCAGGAGGGTTTGTAATGCCCAAGGAGGAGAACAAATTGGTATCAAAAATGCGTATTCTCGACACATTGCCTGTTGTCGCGCTCGTGATTTGTAGGTTACCACCAACAATACTCGCTGTTGCTGTCCCTAAGAGGTCAGCGTTAATCTCGTTAATTAAATCGTCATATGTTTGTGCAGTACTACCAACAACTGATATTGGTAATCCTGGACGTGTATCGACTTCAATCGATGCAGTGAAAATTGTTACGTCAGAACCTTGTGTAGTAACAAGGAATGTAAATCCAGTTGGTACTGAACCATCCACTGCGTCAGTGGCTGCACCTTCTATTGTATGTGTGACTGTAACTGTATTTCCTAGAACAGTTGCGCTAAAGTCACCTACTACATCAATCGCTGCTTGTGTTGCATTTGCAACCGATGTATCTGTATCATCCGTAACAATCGGAACAGTAATACCTGTTCTACCAGTTGGTGCAGGATCGACACCTCCACCACTTACATCGTACCAGACATAATAATCCGTACCACCGTCACCTGCTGTATCAAGAGTAAAGAACGTACTGTTCAGGCTACCTGATACATCTGCTACAGTTGTAATATCTGTAACTTCTGAAACACTATCGTCTGTAAGTCCAGTTGCAGTTGGACCTGTAACAGCACCGCTAAAATCAACTACTTGGAACCCAGCTGCGTTCAATGGACTTGGCAATGTTCCTGTTGATGACAGAACAATAGGATGCCCTGTCTGTACTGAAATTGGTAGTTTTTGCCCTGGTGCTGACAACGTTAATACATCTGTACCAGCATCTGCAACAAACTCAAGAAATCCAAGACCACCAAAACCGAGGTCGGCTGTTAGATCACAGATCTCAACAACCAAGTTATCAAAGAATACGAGAGGAGAGTCGTCATCTAAACTGATTAAAAATGTTTCACCAAATGTAACAAGGACAACACCTTCAGATGGGACTGGACAATCCTCAGGAAAGTCAAAGTTTGAGAATTGGAGTGTGATAATACCATCAGCTACCCCACTTAGTATGTCACCAGTTACAGTAATTGTTGTTACACTGAATCCATTTTGTACAATGACAAACGAAAATCCTGTTGGAGCTATACCACTATCTTTTGCATTAGGCACAGCTGGACCGACGTCTGTATTAGTTACAGTAACAACCGCTCCTAAAACACTTGCACTAAAATCTAGTTCGGCGTCTATGGCAGCTTGTGTTAGGTTTGCAACTGTTGTGTTAGTATCGTTGGTAGCAATTGCAACGGTAATACCTGTTCTACCAAAAGGGGCTGGATCAACACCTCCACCACTTACGTCGTACCAGACGTAATAATCTGTTTCTGGTGTATCGAGTGTGAAGAATGTACTGTTTAAGCTACCAGCTACATCTGCTACAGTTGTGATATCTGTTATTTCTGGAATACTGTTAGGTGCGAGAGATGATGAAAGGACTTGGAAACTACCATCATTTCCTGTTGATCCCGAAACCGCAAACGTTCGACCAACATCAAACAAATCGCGTCGGTCACCAGCAACATCAAGAGTCTCAAGAGCACTATCGGCTCCAACAATAGGTATATTGAAGTATGGAGGAGAGTCCGCAAGACTATCCCATGGGAGCTCACCAAAGCCAGTTGGACATGCTGGATCGAATCGGTTAAGATTCACATCAATTAGCATACGAAAATCTTCTTCGAAAGACACGTCGAGATCGTCACTAGTTACCTGTGTAACTAGAATTTCAATAATCTTTGTATGAAAGGGCTTGTACTCTTGTACAAATTGTATCAACCCTTCAATTGGATCTCTTATGCCAGTAAAAGGCATTCTTATTCCCCTCGTCTCCGTCTACCTATTTGAAGGCGACGTTCTAATTTGTTTACATAGCTATCGAAGTTTATACCTAAAATATCATTTACAACCGGTGCTATTAGTTCTTCTCGTTCTTCTGCCACATCATCGCCTGTTAGTTCCCCTTGTTGATAATAGTTCCAAACTGAACTCATAACATCATTCCATGTATCAACTTCAGAATCACCAATAGCTGAAGACTTTATTGGGTATCCAGATGGATACACATCTTTGCCCATCTTATCATACCAATAAAGATGAGACTCAATATGAAAGTTAAGAGCAGCGGCGATATCCTTCTTTGTGAAATCCTTGTACTCTTGTTCAAATAGATCTAGTTCAAATAATTTCATTAGAAGTCGTTTACTATATCTACTGTCTCTAGTAGTTTAATTCCATGCAACGATACCATTGATGTCTTAAGGATACCTGGGTAATCATTACGTAATGACAACGCGTCTAGTAGCGTTGCAAAGAAAATCGTATTAACTGCGTCTTGTGGGAAATTGTTAAATATGACCTCCATTGATGTCTTGATATTTTGTGGCGTATCAAATGAATTTGCTGCTAAAAATACCTCTTTGTTAATTGGGCTAATATCAAACGATGGGGTTGTAATCAACGTCTGAATTGTATCTAAACTAATTGTTTTGTCTGTGAATGCTTGTCCCGCAAAACGTAATCCGAACCGTGTAGCAGTTCCAAGTAAGTTGTCGTACAACACACGATCGAGTGATGGAACAGGCGTAGGCGTTGTAGACCCTGTAGCAATATCATCAAGATTGAAACCAACAACTGCCTCCGTTAATTTATCCCACAAGACACGATCGATATTGAAAGGCTGTTCTTGACGAAACAGCTTCCACTCAACATGCTTGTTCTTTAAGTTGAGATCTGACGAAGGATTCAACGGAAAGTCATTAATATCAGTGCGCAAAGCAAAGTCTCTTGTAAATCTAAGTTTGAATCGTTCATCTTCAGTCACTATCGCAACCAATCCTCTAATAATTGCTTGTGTGAATCGGTTTGGAAGAACAGCAGTTTGGTTGTTTGTATCCACTCCTGTTTCCAATGGCAAAAGCTTCTGGAAGAAGATAAATGGTGTTGGTGGTGTACTGAGTTGTGTTTCAACCTCTTGAAGTGACAGCAATCTGTTAGTTGGGCGAACTGTTTTATCTTGTACCCAGAAATAGAATCTTGTTACGTCATCAATTGTTACTTCAGTAAAATCAAAATCTTCCTTGAATTGTGTTAGGAATGTTCCATCATCTGAAACATCTGGATCAAATGCTAGCTGGGCTTCAGTTGGTTCACGAGCTTGTTTAATGACATCAAGGAAGTCTTCTATACTAAGTGTACCAGCAACTGTAATTATATTAAATGTGTCGGCACCAATAATCACTGTAGACACTGTAGCGTCTTCGAGGAATCGTCCATTCTTGTACACTTCTACTGTATCTCCAGCATCACCAGGAACCCCACAGAACACTGGTGAGTCTGGTGTCAAAGCAACATAGAATCTTCGTCGGTCATCAACCTCTCTATCGAACGTAGCTGGAAAGTCCGCCTTGAGTATTGTATGTGTACCAATACCACCTGAGTCAACTTCAATTGGTGTACCACCCGATGTTGTTGCCAACAAATATTGTGTTAATACGGACGGGAACGTGAAAGAATCTTCAACCAAGAAGAATTTTGTTTGTGGTGCGAGAGGACTTGGTAATGTATCATCTGTTTGCAAAAATACCTCAAGACCGTCCACCTGGAATGCTGCTGATATACCAAGCAATCTACTATCAGCTGCATCGACCTCTGTACCAAAATCAACAAATAGAGGTAGTGAATTACTTTCAAGGCTGTCAAATAGTGCCGTACCAGGACCATCTGATATTGTGATTCGTCGTGTTGCATCATTATCATCAGCCTCAAACAGTATTGTAGTATCTCCAAGGCTTGCTGTTGCTATGCCTTTAAGATCATTGTTTATCTCAACAAGCAACTCACCAAATGTTTGTGCATTTGTACCATTAACAATAATATCAACGACGGTTGGCGTTCCAGCCTTATCCGTTACAGTTGCTTGCGCTCTGAATAATCCAAATCCTAACTCCGTTGGGTCATTAGCCTTCAGTATCGAAAATAGCGTTGAGTCGAGGTTCACAGTATGTGATGCTGGGTTAGCAGCAGCAATTGTAAACGTTTCATTTTCGCGCGTACGAGAGAACAGAATCTGTCTCGCTGTACCAGACGCTCGTATATTTGGGTCTATTGACGAATCGCTTTGCTGCGTTAATGCCAGGGCATCCCACTCTGATGGTGTGACAGTTGATTCTGTCCACTCCCATACTTCATTATCGGCCCATTCTGCCAAACTACTCCACAAGAAAATTCTTTCTTCTGTGTCAGGGAATACCAATGGATCATAGTATGGAATGAATCCTACTTTCTCTGTATTAAACCACACTGTTCCAACCTCTTCGGCATTCCATTGGTTATCAAGATCAATGTTGTTATCAAACGATGTACTGTATTTTGCTGGATCGGTGTCTCTTTGCAAGTCTACGACATGGATTGCTTGGTGATAATAATGACCACGTGCTGGGTCAAAGATTGGAATTTCTGAAACCGTTGTGTCTGACTGGAAGTCAATAACTTTACTTGGATTCAGTTTAGTCTTTGCTGATGTTAATGTATGAATCTTAAAGTTACCTAATTCAAACCACTCTGGAATACTAATCACCTCGGCATTGATTCTTGTAAAGTGTGTGTCTTCAACCAATTTACCAGTTTTGATCGACACGATAACAACCCCTGTTGTGGGGTTGTCGAATGTAATCACAGTATTAGATGTTTCTGTAAAAGCTGTTGTAGGTGTACCGTTAACAAATACATTTAGGTTGTCAGCGCCAACAATATACTCAAACGGTAATGTGATTGTTGTGAATGGACCAGTTCCTGGCAAAACGTGGCGGCGAATTGCCTCACCGACTGGGGGCACTGCTAGAAAATCAGTACCGAACTTATCGAATGTGACGAATACTCCATCCGCTCGCACATCCAATAAGAAAAATGTGCCAGTTATCTTACCATCTGACGTTATATCAACGATAGCTTGTTCTGGTGTGATTTCTGTTTCATTACTAATACCATTAAACGACGTAAAATCGACTGTGTAAGTATCATCGTTGCCAGTAGAACCAATAACCTTAAAAACAAAACCAGGAGTGAACACAGAAGTGTGGTTACCGTCAATCGAAAAAATATCATTACCAG
>SDBV01000910.1_pt1 | contig 43159 bp, 31 predicted proteins | sample 2277081 | NCBI WGS metagenome assembly SDBV01 (sample SAMN10402039, study PRJNA504765) | marine sediment metagenome | isolation source: marine sediment core GS10_PC15, 223 cmbsf | place: Arctic Ocean: Southern Knipovich Ridge | collected 2010
GATGCACACGATCACACGCGTCGGCGAAGGCCGCTACTGTTTCCGTTTCGACGGGCCGGCGTCGGTGCTCCGCCAGACACGCCGCTACGGCGCGGCCATGGCACGGTTTCTGCCGGCGCTGGTGGCCTGTCGAGGCTGGCGGATGCACGCGGTGATTCGCACCCGCCGGCGGGGTTTCCAGGTGGGTCTGGACCTGTCCTGCGAGGACGGCCTGAACAGCCATCTGCCGGCGCCGGAGGGCTTCGATTCCAGCGTGGAAGAGGCGTTCGCCGAGAAATGGGGGACCGAGAAACGAGACGGCTGGCAATTGGTTCGCGAAGGCGAGATTCTCCATCGCGGGCAGAAGGTGTTCGTACCCGATTTCGCCTTTCGCCACGGCGACGGGCGGACCGTGCTGATGGAGATCGTCGGCTTCTGGACGCCCGAATACCTCCAGGCCAAGGTGCAAACGCTACGGACGTTTCAGGACCGTCGGATCTTGCTGGCGGTGGCTCGCCCTGCCCAAGAGGTGATGCCCGACTTGCCGGCCGAGACGATCCCCTACAAGTCGGCGATACAGATCAAGGACGTGCTGGAGCGTTTGAAGACGTTCGGCAGTTAGGATCGCACGAGCAGCAGCCTCCCGACGCCGGCGTCCTACATCGCCGAGGTCCGCATCTGCATGGGTTGTTTCAGCAGCCAGAGGCTGAAGACGCTGAAACAGATCATGCCCACCAGCATCGGCAACTGGCTGCGCAACGCGGCCTTGCGGTCGCTGAAGAGGCTCAACGAAACTCGCTGGGCCGCCCACAGGCTGTAGACGTGGCCCACCAGCACCAGCAGGATTTGCAGGATCCAGAGCACGTCCAAGGAGACCAGCGGCGGCGGCGTCCAGCCCAGGGTCCCGAACAGGTTCCAGCCCCAGCCGAACGGGTCGGAGGCCAATCCGATCACCTTGGGGCCTTCCATCAACAGGTGTTCGAGATTATGGGCCAGGTGATAGAACAGCGCGATCGGCAACACGGCGTAGGCGTAGCGGATAAAATAATCGTGGTACGTCGAGGGGCCGTGGGGCCGGGCCGCCGAGCCGGACCCCAGCAGGTACGACACGTAAACCAACCCGCCGAAGACCAGAATCGGCGCGAACATGATCGCGGCCATGCCGCTGGAGAAGGCGATCAGATTGTTCAGCGAAAGGGTCTGGTGCATCCACCGGGCCATCTCGCCCCAGACCGGGGTCATGGTCAGCCCGTGGAAGGCGGTAATCGAGAGCATCAGCAGCGCCAGATAGGCCTCGTCGGTCCGCGGCCGATACGACGCCGCCAAATCGCTTCCCCAGGGGCGGAGATTGACGGCCATGTTGTCGTGGGGACACGCCTGGAGGCACTCGCCGCACTGGATGCAATAGGTGTTGGTCTTCAGTCCGCCCGGATAGACGAAGGTGGGACATCCGTAGGCCGTGTCGCTGCCGCGAACACATTCCTTGCTCCGGCAACGCCGGCAGACGTCCTTGTCGCGGGAGCGAAACTCGATGCCCGAGAACAGGGCGTACAGCCCGCTCACGCGACCAACCAGGCATCCGTAGCGGCAAAAGCTCTTGCGAGCAAACAGAAACGCCGAAACGATGGCCAGCAGCAGCATGGCGATGCCCAGGTAGGCGGTGGCGCGGGGCTTCATGGTCACACCGAAGCCCAGTTCGATCCAGGTCAGCCCGACGAACAGCAGCGTGGCCAGGAGGATGTTGCGGATCGCGGCCGGCCACTTCAGGTTCAGCCCGAGGCCCTCGTCGGTCTTTTTCCACAGCCGCATCTTTTCCATCCATCCGGCCACGGCGTCCCAGGGGCAGACGTAGCACCAGGCCTTGCCGGCGAACATGATCAACACCACCAGCCCGCCCCACCAGACGGTCCAAGTGAGGATCGGGGCGAGGTTCACACCCGGGTTCTGGTCGCCGAACAGTCCCGCGGCGATGACCAACAGGAAGATGCCCACCAGGACCGCCTGGCAGACGAACCGAAACGGCCGGGAAGTGAGCATCCAGCGGATCGCAGCGATCCGCATCAGGTCGATGCGGTCTTGGTTGTCGTCGCCGCCGCCTCCCACAAGGGGACCGGTGGCGGCGGGGGCCGCTTGCAGCGATCGCCGCCGGCCGAGCCGCCGCTCGAGACCCTCGAACAGTCCGAAGCTGATCACCAGCACAAAGGCGATCGATGAAAAATACATCCACGGCGGCGTGCCCCACATGGTGTGCATGAAGAACGAGCCCGGGTCCTGCTGGAACCGCCGGCGATGGTCCTCGCAACAGAGAAGGTACGTCCCGTCGAGATAGGTTTCGGTCTTGGCGGTGGCCCGATCTACGCCGCAATCTTCCGCCCCGTCGTACTGGCAGACGATGCAGCGGTCGCCGGTGTATTTTTCGGGGTCCGCGGCGAACTTGTCGCGGCAGGCCTGCACGCAGAAGTAGTAGGTCTTTCCCTGGTACCGTGCGCCCCATCCCCAGGCCGGATTGACGTCCATACGGCAGACCGGATCGCGCCAAGGGCCGCCTTGCCCGGCAGACGCTTCGGCCCGATGCGACGCGTGGTCATGGGCCGAATCGTCGCCGATGACCACCGTTTCGGCCAAGGGGTGATAGTTCGAGACGTACACCGCCACGCCGATTCCGGCCAGCAGCGAGTACGGCAGAAAGATCTTCAATAGGCGGCGCATGTTGCCTTTCGCCGGTCGCGCTTCTTCTTGATCGCACGAACGGTAATCAGGAAGACCGCCAGTCCGCCGCCCACCGCCAGCAATACCGACGTGCTGGCGCTGGGGTTGCCGGCGATCACCAGGAAGGAGATCACTTCTTCTTCCCCCTCGACGTCCAAGGACAACTCGACGATGTACTCCCCGTCTTCCGGAAAGGTGACCGAAATCTTGTGGGGCACCTCCAGCGGCCGGATCTCGCTGGCCGGCAGGACCTCGCGGTTGTTGCCGAAGGTAAACGTTTGCAGCACGCGGACGCTGATCGGCGCATCGTACGGCTCGCCGCTGGCGCCGTTCTTGATGTAGAACGCCAGGTTGGCCGGCGCTCCCGGCACGGGGTCGCCCGGGTAGCTGACGAACACGATTTCGTACGGCCCCGTGCTGGCCGGATATTCCTTCACCGGCGCCTGCGGATAGTTTTCCTTGTAGGAATAATGCGGCAGGCCCAGGATGTGGTGTGCCAACGCGGTGGCCGGCGTGAGGAAGATGACTGCCGGGAGCAAGAGCGTGGTGGCGACTTTCGTGATCGGCCGTTTCCCGGAAAGCTTCGTGCCGCCGCGCATCGCCGGCAAGCCGACCGTATAGCCCAGCGCCCTCTCAGGGCATTTGCGCACACATTCGCCGCAATTGTCGCACTCGATGCCGTACGACTGCAGCACCGGAATCAATCCCGGCTCGCAGACCGGCTCGCACTGGCGGCATTTCGTGCAGCGGTCGCCGTCCAGCTTCACTCTCAGCAGCCGCGGCCAGCCGAGCAGTCCGTACAAGGCCCCGCCGGGACACATCGTCCGGCACCACCAGCGGGGCGAGACGAGCAACTCGAACGCCACGATCAGCCCGAGCACGGTGAGCATGCCGGCCATCGACGTACCCAGGATCCAGGCGTGTACCAGCCGGCTCAGTGCGGCCGGCGGATAGATCAGTGCGAACATGGGCAGGCCGACGATCGCCGCGACGATCAGCCCCACCCCCAACAGCACGTATTTGTTCGCCCGCGAAAACTTCACTTCCGCCGGCGGCAGCTCGGCCAGCCGCAGCAGCCCGCGGAGCTTGCCGGTGATCTCCAACAGGAGGTTGGCCGGACAGATCCAACTGCAAAACACCTTGCCCAGCAGCATGGTGATCAGCACGGGCAGGAGCGTCCACAGCAATAGCGGCCGGTACAGCGTCTTGCCGGCAGCAACGGCTTCCGCCGCGGCCAAGGGGTCGGTCAGGTCCAGTCCGCCGAGTTGCATCGACCAGATCGTTCCCTGGTTGGCGTCGAGGAACCGTTGCGGGTCGTCCATGGCGGCGATCCGGCGGTCAAACTCTGCCAGGACGGTTCCGCGGAAGCCGCCCGCTGCGATTTCGTCTTCCAGGGCAAAGGCGGCCCGAAAGTGGGCGTAGAGGCTGAGATAGACCAGGCCGGCCAGCAACAGCACGACGGAAATCTGTACGCCGCGGCGGAGGAGTTGGAGGGTCCAGTGTTTGACTTGGTGTGCGGATGATTTCATGAGTGGGCCACGCGACTACTGGTTGTGACTTTGCCATTCGGTCGGGTGCGAAGCCGCAAGCGGCCATCAGGCGCCCTCCGGCTTCACGCGTATGGCTTGGGGGTACTTGATACAGGCCCGTTCGCAGGAGCCGCAGCCGACACAGACGTCGGGGTTCACCTCGGGCCGCTCCCACATGCCGCGAGTTAGCGCCTGGCCTTGAAACGGGCAGGCAAAGTAACACGCGCCGCAACTCCAGTTGTTGTACGAATAGCACAGCGCCCGATCGATCTCGGCCGTACCCATGGCCACCTTCTGCTGGATCTCCTCGGGATCTCGGCGGACCAGTTGCAGCGCGCCGGTGGGACAGGCCGCGGTACACTTGAGGTACTCGCCGTCGATCCGGTCGCAGAGCATGCAGGCCTGGCGGCGGGCCTGGACCATGGGCGTGTTTTGGCGGTGCCGGCCGAGGGAGTCGTCCAGCGGAATAATCGCCTGGTTCGGACAGGCCTCCACGCAGCGCAGACAGCGGATGCAGCGGGAGGCGAACTCCGATTCCGGCACCGCCCCCGGCGGACGCAACGGATGGGCCGACGAGGGGTTGCCCGAGGACACGATCCCCGCCGCCGCCGCGCAGCCGGCCGCGGTGGTCCCGGTGGCCAGGGCGTTCTTGAGGAACTCGCGGCGGTTGAGTGGTTTGGCGGGCATGGCTGCGAAGCCGCAAGCGGCTTAGATTTTTTCGATCCTGGCGGCCAGCTTCTTGTAGTCGACCTGGCCGCTGACCGGGTCCCAGGCGCGGTGGCTGGTCATGTTGACCAGCCACTTGTTCTTTTTCGGGTCGGCGCTGTCGGCCACCGAGAGGTTCCAGGGGCTGAACAGCAGTCCGGGAAGCACCACGCTGCGGGCCGGGCGGACCATGCTGTCGATGCCGCTGGAGACGCGGGCCTCGTACGAGCCGCGGCGGGTCACCAGCCGCACTTTCTGCCCGTCGCGAAGTCCGTACCGCTCGGCGTCGTCGGGATGCATCTCGACGTACTGTTCCGGAACCAGCTTCAGCGTCGTTGCGCCGCGGATCGTCTTGGCCGTATGGAAGTGCTCGTAGACGATCCCCAGCGAGAGCCAGAACGGATAGGTGTCTTCCGCCTGGTGGTCTTCCAACCCTTTCGATTTATCGTCGTAGACGTCCAGGCTGGGCAGCTCGGGGGGCAAGCCGGCGTCGCGGGCCCGTACCAGCAAGCTCCGCTCTCCCTTGGCGGCGGCGGCGGCCATCTCGTCGATCAGGAACGGCCCTTCGCCCCGCTTTTTGCTGGAGCCGTAGGTCATCAGCTTCCCGCAGATCTCTTCCATCACCGTGTAGTCCTGCTCGCAGAGCTTGAACTTGGCCTTGCCGTCGGGATGGCGGAAGTCGCCGTAGGGGATGCCGGTCCAGCCTTCCTTTTCCTGGCCCAAATAGCGCCGCGGCGTGCCGCCCTTGCTGGCGATCTTGGCCGTAGGAGCCGGCCACTGAATTCCCCGCAGGCGGCGGAGTTGGTCGTACGGGCTCAAGCCGGTTTCCTTCTCCAACTCCAGCATGCCGGAGACGTCGGCGTCGGACCCCTTGCTGGCGGCCAGGATGTCGCGGAAGACGTCCTCCGGGTCGTAGGCCTTCAGGCCGTTGCCCATGGTGATCGTCTTCTTGTAGGGGAAGATCTTGTCGCCGTCGAGGCCCAGCTTGTCGGCCAGCCGCTTGCCCTTGTCGATGGCCATGTCCATGTCGGGGCGGCATTCCTTCGGCGGGTTGGCGGTCCCGTCGCAGCAATAAAGCCGCCGCTCCGATTGGATGTACGTGCCGCCGGTCCACTCGCCCCAGGTGGCCGCCGGAAAGACCACGTCGGCGTAGAGGTTGTTCGGCGCATTGCGGTAGATGTCCTGCACGACCACGAACATCTTCGTCAGCGCCGGCCGGACCAGCGTATTGACGTCGGGCATGTGGATGTGGGTGGTGTACATCCAGAACATGGCCAGCAGATCGCCCTTCAGCGCCCGCTCCATCATGCCCACCACCATGCCGGGATTGGGCAACGCGGAGGTCTGCTTGAGCCGTTGCGGCGAGACCCGCCAGCAGGTGGCGATGTGGTCGCGCCACTGGTTGATCTTGTCCTGCACCGCTTGCGGCTGCGTGGGTTTGGCCTTCAAGGGCATGTTGAAGGGCAGTCGGCCGGTCAGCCCGCCCATCAGCCGCTCGCTCATCGCGTTGGGCTGGCCCGTCTGGCTATGGCTTCCGCAACCCGGCCGGCCGACGTCGCCGGTCAGCAGGTGCAGGTTGATCAGTCCGATGGTGTTGTGCTGGCCGTGGAGCATCTGGTTGTAGCCGATGCCCCAGAAGGTCAGCACGCCGCCGCGTCCCCGCTGGCGGCCTTTGATGCTCGCCCGGGCCCACTGCTCGGCGATCTTTTCAATCAACTCGACGGTCACCCGGCCCTGATCCAAGGGGCGGAGAAGCTCGACCACCTGCTGGGGCGAGTATTTATCCTTCACGCCCTGGACGTACTCCTTCCATCCGTTGGTGTTCTCGTCCAGCCAGCTTTCCGGCATGCAGGCCTCGGGGTGCTTCGTCAGCAGCACGTGGGCGATGGCGTTGTGGTAGCTGATGTCGCCGTTGATCGTCCGCAGATGGTAGCTGTTTCGCGGATCGATCGATTCCAGCCCGGCCACCGTGCCGGTGATCCGCGGATCAACGACCAGCGTGGGGATGCCGGTCCGTTTCTTGTGGTCGGCCACGCGCCAGAAGAGGACCGGGTGGGCTTCGCGGGCGTTGTGGCCCCAGAAGGTGATGAAGTCGGCCTCCTCGATGTCCTCGTAGCTGGTCGGCGGGGCGTCGGAGCCGTAGGAGTGGAAGTAGCCGGTCACCGCCGAGGTCATGCACATCCGGGCGTTGGCCTCGATCGAGTTGCTGCCGATCACGCCCTTCATCACCACGTTTTCGATCCACTGGGCCTCCATGGTCAACTGGCCGGAACCGTTTAAGCCCACCGCGTTGGGGCCCCTTTGCTTGATGATCGCCGCCAGCGTCTCGGCGACCATTTCCTCGGCGTCCTCGTAGGACCACTCCTCGAAGACGTCGTCGTCGAATCGGCCCTTGGTGGGGGATTCGATGCCCCGCAGCGGATCGCTCCGCTCTTTGCGCACCAGCACTTTTTCCAGCCGGTCGACGTAGATCGGCTCGTGGGCGTTGAGCCCCTTGATGCATTGGATGCCGCGATTGGTCGGGTGCTTCTTGTCCGGGACCATGCCGATCACGGTGGGGCTTATCTTGCCGTCGACCATCTTGTCCTGGACCTGGATCAAGGTGCCGCAGCCCACGCCGCAATAGGGGCAAGCCGATTGCAGCAGCCGCATCCCGCCCGCGGTGCCTTGGGAGGTGGTTTGGGCCTGGATGTACTCGTCCGAGAACATCTGGGTCGCCGCGCAGCTCACTCCCGCGGTCGCCGCCGTTTTCATGAAGTCGCGGCGATTGAAATTCACTGGGCCTCGTCGTCGTCCCATGGTTGGGCTCCCTATCAGGTGGTTTGTTTTTGGTGGTTCCTATTCGCCTGAAACGCCCGCGGACTGCGTTCCGCGGGGGTCCCTGGTTTTCAACTTCGCGTGCTACTTCACTGTCCAACCGCGGATGTAGGTAACGATCTGTTCGATTTCGTCGCCGGTAAGCTGGGCCATGCCATCACTCCCCTTGCCGAAGGGGCGCATGGCGGTTCCGCGGCGTCCGCGGGCGACGGTCGCTTGGAGGAATCCGTCGGTGGCGGCGGCGAGGAATTCGGGATTGTTCAGCGCCGGGGCCCAACCGTCCTTGCCTTGCTGGCCGTGACACCCGACGCAGTTTCCGGTATAGAGCACCTTGCCGACCTGCCGATCGGCCTCGACCAGCGCGGCGACCGCCGGCCTGCTCGGCTGTGGCCGGTACTGCCAACTGCGAATGAACGCCACCAGGTTGGCCACCGCTTCGGCGTCCAACTCCACGATGCCCTGCTGGCCGTGGCCCATCGCGGCCATGGGGGTGTTTTCACGTCCCAAGATAATGGTGGCGGCCAGGTAGCCGTCGCTGGCGGCTTGGAGGAAATTGAGGTTGCTCAGCGCGGGGCCAACCAGGCCCTCACCGTAGACGCCATGACATCCCACGCAGTTTTCGGCGTAGATTTCCTCCCCGTAAGGGATGATTCCCATCCCCGGCCGGGCAACGGCCGTTTGAAGCCGCCGCCGGTTGTATCGCAGGAACGTGATCACGTCCTCGATTTGCGAGGCGGTCATGTCGACGACTCCTTGCCTTCCCCGGCGGAAGCTCTGCATGACGGTTCCCAGCTTGCCGTTGCTGATCCATTGCCGCAGCATGGCGTCGGTGACCGTGTCGAGGAAGGTGGGATTGACCAGTTGCGAACCGATGCCGCCTTCGGCTTCTCGGCCGTGGCAGCCGGAGCAAGTTCCTTCGAAGAGGATCTGCCCGCGGTCCCAGTCGCCCTGGGCGAGAAACGTGTCCGGCAGCGGTTCGCGACGGTTGGCATTATAGTTTCGCAGATAGCGAATCAGGTCGACCACGTCGTCGGCAGCCAACCGTTGCCAAGAGGGCATGGCCGTACCCGGCCGGCCCTTGATCAGCGCGGTGTACAAGTACTCGTCGTCGACCAGCGAGAGGAACTCGTCGGTGTTCAGCGAGGGTCCCAGTTCGCCGCTGCCAAGGTTGCCGTGACAACCGGAGCAGTTGGCCCGGTAGAGCGTGTGTCCCAGGCGGAGCGACTGATCGAGGTCCGCCTCGGTGGGCACCTCTTGTAGTTTCGCCAGCACGGTCTGCCGGTCCGGCGGCTGAAGTTGCCAGGTTCGCAGATGGGAAATCAGGTCGCTGACCTCGTCGGCAGTCAGTTCCTTCCAACTCGGCATGGCCGTATTGGGACGGCCGAGAATGATCGTATCGCGGAGAAAGTCGTCGGAGGCCGCCGCCAGGAACGAGGGCGACCGCAAACTGACGCCCACGCCTCCTTCGCCGTTGGGTCCGTGGCAATTCATGCAACGCGAGCGATACAACGCCCGGCCGTAGTGCGGATTGCCGCGCCGGGCGGCGATGCTCTCGGTCGGCGGAGGCGCAGCCTGCCAAGAGCGGATGGCAACCACCAGCCGCTCGATCTCCTCGTCGGAAAGGCCGCCCTCGGTTCCCCAGGCCGGCATGCCGGTCCCGCTGCGGCCGTGGTCAATGATACTCCGCAGGTAGTCGTCGCTGACCACCGCCAAGGTGTCGTGGTTGCGCAGCGAAGGCGTCAGCATTTCCCGCGGCCGGTCGATCTGGTCCAGGTCCGGCGACTCGGCCAGCAGCGACTCTCGGGCAACCGCCCCCACGCCGTCGGCCCCGTGACATGACGAACAGTAAAGTGCATACAAGGTGTCCCCGTCTGCCGGCGTGCGGTCCACCGGCCGCGGCAGCGGAGTGTACGCCGGAGGGGCCAGTTTCCGCTTCAGGCTGACCATGTAAACGGCCAGGTCATACGCCTCCTCGTCGGTCAACTCCATGTCGGGCATGAGCGTCTCGGGGACCACGGCCGCCGGCGACAGGAAGTGGCTCTGCATCCAGTTCAATACGGTCCGCGGGCCGGAAACGTGCCGAAAATCGAGATCGTGGACCGTTTTGTCGCCGACGTAGGTGAGATCGGGCCCCAGACTACCGCCCCGGCCGCGATACTTGTGGCAGCCCAGGCAACCGTGCTTGAGCACGAGTTGCTTGCCGTGGGCGATACATTCCGCCCCGGGGACGTACGAGGCCAATTCACCCCGGGTGACCTGCTCGACGGGACGATCCTCGCCATACAGGTCGGCCAGGCCGCCGTAGAGGTCGTTTTCGTAGTGACACCGGCCGCAGGAGGTGTAGGCCATCGCTCCGCTCAACAGCGGCTCGCCCCAGAACGGCACCCTGCCGTGGGCGTCGGGCAACATGGCCGCGCGGCCTTGGCCCTGATGGCAAATCGTACAGCCGTACTTCGTCGGCGGGTGGTTCGAGAGAAAGTCGCCCGGATGCGTGCGGAACGGCTCTTTTTGGTCGGCCATTCTCGGGTCGTCGATCCCGGCGTGGCAGGAAACGCAGCGATCGATCTTGCCCAGTTCCGGCAACACGTTTTGATCGACACAGATTACGAACTGCTCGGCAATCGTCCGGCCGCGATCGTCGGTCGCCTTCTCCCGTAGGATTTTAGCGTACTGGATCTGCGTCGATCGCCATTGGGGATAAACGTTCTCTTGCAGCGCCGCCAGGATCATCAACGCCAGCGTGGCCAGGCTGACGATCAACAGCCACCACTTAACCTGCCGATCCATGGCCTTGATATTGACTTCTGTCATCCGCTACGCTCCCGTAAGGGGAAATGGGCGTTTGGCGTTGGCTTCGGCCGCATTTGCCCGCTAATCCGCTAATCCCGTAATCCGCACGAGCCGGAACCATACAGGGTCTCGCAGTAGTCGCTTGCGGCTTCGCACGGCATTGCGAAGCCGCAAGCGGCTGTCCCACAAGTTCGGTCCTCGAAAGTTCTTGCCATCTTGCGCAGGATTTGATTGGTAACTGTCTAATCCCTAATCCCTAATCCCTAATCCCTAATCCCTAATCCCTAATCCCTAATCCCTAGTGTGTCGGCCATTGACTTTGCAACCAGTAAAAATCCCAGTTCGGACCCCGCAGGAACGTGCCCACGTAGGTCAGAATCACGAAACCTGCGATGAAACACGTGAACAGCGCGATGACCCCCATGCGGGTCGAACGTGTGCTGCGCATCACGATGAAGGACCACACGATGTAAGCCACCGTCAGCAGGCTGCCGGGATTGAGGATGATGATTATCAACTGCGGCGGATTGTCGAACCACTCGCGAATCCAGCCGAAGTTGACCGGAACGGCCACCGCCAGCACGGAGGTGACCGTGCCGAAGATCGCCGCCCACAGGGCAACGCGCTTGCCTCGCGAACCGCTGAACCACAAACCGGACGGTTCCGGCTCCCGGTCCAGCAGCGAAATCATCCCCAGCCCCAGGACCGCCACCGCCGGAATCAGAAACCCGCCGATAAAGGCCGAGTAGGAGATCATTTCCTGCAGCCCCAGGAAGTACCAGGGGGCCTTGGCCGGGTTCTCCGGGACGGCCGGATTGGCCGCTTCGCGAAGCGGTGCGTCGAAGAAGAATCCCAAAGCCACGCACACCAGCATCGTCAACATGAACACCAGCAACTCTGCCCGCAACAGGTACGGCCAGGAGGGAACCGTCTCGTCGGGGTCCTGGCCCGTATAAGGCGATCGGTCGCGCACCACGCACATCAATCCGTAGCTCTTCTGCGGAGATTGCTGGGCCTCTTGCGGGGAAGGTGACATCGACGCCGTCCCCTTTCCGGCCGTCGTCGGCGTGCCGCCGGGCCGGGCCAGCCCGCCGTCTTTGCGAATCCGCCAAATATGCACCGCAATCGCGATCGCCGCCAGGATCGGCAGAAAGATCACGTGCAGCGTGTAGAAGCGGATCAGCGAATCTTGCCCGGCTTCCGCCGAGCCCAGCATCAACTCCTTGATCGTATCGCCCAGGTAGAAGATCTCCGGCAGGTTCATGGCATGGGCCAGTTCGTTGGGCGACGCGGCGATGTTGGCGGCGATCGTCAAGGCCCAGTACGCCAGTTGGTCCCAGGGGAGAATGTATCCGGTGAACGCCAACGCCAGGGTCAGCACGAACAGCCCCATCCCCACCAGCCAGTTGAACTCGCGGGGCTTTTTGTAGGCCGACGTGTAGAACACCCGAATCATGTGCAGGATCACGAAGATCACCATCATGTGCGAGGCCCAGCGGTGGATGTTGCGGATCAACCGCCCGGTGGGCACCACGTAGTGCAAATCCTTCATCGAGTCGTACGCCAGATCGACCGACGGCATGTAGTAGATCATCAGCAGCACACCGGTGACCGTGAGGATGATGAATTGGGACACCAGCGAGACGCCCAGCCCCCAGGTGGTCGTCAGCCGCAGCGAGTGCGGATGCACCCGGGCCGAGTGAATGTGCAGCACCGAATTGTTGAACACCGCCTCGGACCGGGTGCGATCCGAAGTGGGCGCGCCGTGGCGGAACACCGCCCGCCAGAGGTTCCTCGGCAGGCCCATCAGGTTTTCCCAATACGTCGGCGATTCGGGCGTGGCCATGACTGATACTTTCCTCAGGTTTACGCCTGGTAAAACTCCCCCGCTTCCACTTCCCTGGCGCGGTCCACCAGCAGCGTTCCGTCCGGCGCCTGGGAGACGGCCAACCACAACAAGGCGCGCGGTGCGGGGCCTGCCAACACCTCGCCCCGGGGATCGAACTTCGAACCGTGACAAGGACATTCGAATCCGGATTGCGACTCTTTCACGATGCAGCCGAGATGCGTGCAGATCAACGACATGGCCGCCACGCCCTGCTCGGTGCAAACCACGCGGATCTTCTCCGCCGACAGGATCCTGGCCGTCCCGGGGGGATACTCGGCCGGTTGGCCCACCCGGACCACGGCGGACACGTCGGGCAGCACCCGCGGCTTGGGCAGCCGCAACATGCCGATCGTGGAAAACGCCACCGCAGCGGCCGCCGACCCCACGCCCGCGATGCCCAGGAAATCTTGACGGGAGATCGGTTCAGGTTCTAAACGGTCCGACATCTCAGTTTCCTTTCCCAACTTCATGACGACGACTCAAAACACAATCGTTCCATGGTGATCGCCCCGGTGGGACACCGCTCGGCGCAGAGGCCACACCGGATGCAGATCGTTTCGTCTTTGATGATCGCGGAGGCCGCCTCCGCCGGGCATCCGTCCAATTGCCCCGAGACCACGTCGTGCAAGCCGCGGCGGCCCGACATCTGGTCCAAGCAGACGATCCGCAGGCACGTCTGCGGACAGACGTCGACGCAGCCGCCGCAGAGAATACAGCGTCCGCCGTCGAAAATCGTGTTCACCCCGCAATCGAAACAACGCCCCGCTTCGCAGTGGGCCTGTTGCGGGGTAAACGCCAATTCGACCGGGCGATCCGCCTCGATGAAACGCTGGACCATCGGTACCGTGTGGGGATCCAGCCGGGACTGTTTCTCGTAACCCGCCTCCCGCTCGTAGGTCGGCAACGGGAAGTGCAACTGGACGTTCTCCGCCGTAATCCGACGGTCCGTCAGCTTCTCGTAAATGGTCCGGGCCACGGCCTTGCCCGAGGCCACCGCGTGGATCAGCAGCTTGGCCCCATGGGCCAGATCGCCGGCCACAAACACGTCCGGCGCCGAGGTCGTGCCCGCCGCCGGGTCGCACTCGAGCGTTCCCCAGTCGGTCATCTTCAGGCCGTCGCGCTGCGGATCCACAAACGACAGATCGAACGACTGGCCGATGGCGATCAGCACGTTGTCGCACTCGATGAAATGTTCGGAGCCCTCGATGGGAAGCGGCTGCCGGCGGCCGCTGGCGTCCGGCTCGCCCAATCGCATCTTCTGACACACGATCCCCCGGACCGCGCCCTGCTCGTCTTTCTCGATCCGCACCGGGTTGGTCAGCAGATGGAAGTGAATACCCTCCTGGTCGGCCTCGTGGATCTCCGACTTGACCGCCGGCATTTCGGCCCGCGATCGGCGATAGATGATGTTGATCTCGCGGTCCCCCGGCTGCAAGGAAGCCCCCGCCTGCAAGGAAGCCCCGGTCTGCGAGGGAGCCCCTGTCTGCGAGGGAGCACGTGCGGCCACCCGGGCAGCGTCCATCGCCAGGTAGTGTTCCCCTTGCTCGGGCGCGTCGTAATCTTCTTCCCCGCTACTTACCCGCAACGCCGAACGGGCGGAGTCCATGGCCGCGTCGCCGCCGCCGACCACCACTACCCGCCGGCCCATGGGCGGGGCGTTGCCCAAGGCCACGTCGCGAAGGAACTCCACGCCGCCGATCACTCCCTCGGCGTCGGCGCCCGGATAGGGCGCCTGGCGAGACCGCTTGGCCCCCACGGCGATGATCACGGCATCGTGCCGCTTGCGGATCTCGCCCAGCGACAGGTCGCGTCCCACGCAACAGTTAGTGACCGGCTCCACGCCCAACGAGAGGATCGTCTCGACTTCGGCTTGGATCAACTCCCGGGGCAGTCGGTATTCGGGAATGCCCACCGCCAGCATGCCCCCGAGGACGGGCTCCATTTCGTAGATCGTGACCGAGAAGCCGAGCAAGGCCAGATCGTGTGCGGCGGCCAGCCCCGCCGGTCCGCTGCCGATGATGCCCACGCTCTTGTCCTTCACCTTGGCAATCCGCCCGTCGGTCAAGGACTGCAACAGCGGCAAGAGTTCGTCCCGCTCCAGGCAACGTTGCGGCGCGTATTGCCCGGAGGCCCGCTGGATGAACTCGATCAGCCCTTTGCCGCCCTCGGGCCGGGCCTCCGGTCCGAAATTCGAGCACACGTACCACTTCAGCGCCCGGATGGAGATCGAATCGTCGAAATCTCCTCGGCGACATGCCGCTTCACAAGGCGCGCCGCACACCCGGCCGCAGATCGAGGCCAAGGGGTTGGGCCCTCGCGCGATCAGGTAGGCCAACTCCTCTTGGCCGTCGGCAATCGCACGAACGTACCCCCGGGCGTCGGTATGGACCGGACAGGCGTGCTGGCACTTGATCTGCCGCCGCCAATAATCTGCCGTCGGGATTTCGACCTGATACTGACGCATGATCCTTGCTCGTCAGGAAGACTCCGGAAAGTATTGCTCTTCAATTGTCCGAAGAGTCCAGAAATCCGGAACTTTGGGCCAATTCGTCCAGTGTGGTTTTCCGCAAACAGTCACGAACCTGCTGATGCGCCGCTTGCACCACCTCACCCAGCAAGCAATTCGTTCCATTGCAAATGGGCTCGCCTAACAAACAGCCGCCTTGCTCCAAAGGACCTTCGACCGCTTCGTAAATCGCCAGTAGCGTAATCTGCCCAGCCGGCTTTGCCAATAGGAATCCGCCCTGAGGACCGCGAAGGGAGGTCACCAGCCCCACTTTCGCCAGCCGCTGCATCACCTTGGCCAAATGATGCTCCGAGCCTTTGAGCCCCTCGGCGATCTCCTGGTTGGTCATCCTCCGATTGGGTTCTCGGGCCAGCATGGCCATGGTGTGCAAGGCCAGTGAGGCGGCTTCCGAGATATTGACAAGATGGGCCATCGCTGAATGCCTGGCAGGGCGAACCGGCAAGTTGGTACTGTAATACCGCAATGGCCTTAGCAAGCCGCGCGCCACAATTGGCGATTCTTTCCAGGAGTCGCGATAAGTCTTTTCGGGAAAGCGACTTAGGACTCGTCCTCGACACGCCGCCGACGCGAGGCCTACAGGGCTTCCCGCGGAAATCCGTGGCCCCGCCACGGATTTCCGTGGGCCAAGCCGAGGTGATGGATGGCCCAACTCGCCGGAATTCGGGCTTTGTGTCCCCGCTATCTCCCGTACCGTTGAGACCCTCCTCCCGCCGCGGTAGAATCGGGTACTCCGAGAAAGTCGAAAGCCGTCAGGGGCGGCGGACACCACGCGACCGATGGTCGCGGATTGGCCAGAAAGCGAGAGCACAGTCCCGATGAACGATCCAAAATACCTTGCCAAGCAACATGTTGAACTGACCCGGCGTTACTTCCTCGGTTTGGCAACGGGCTCAGTGGCCGGCCTCAGCGCCTGGCCACTTTGGGCGCAGCAAGCGGAGCCCGACGCGGCCCTGGCCCGGGTTATCGCCGAACTCACTTACCTGACGCCGGAAGAGCAATTCCGCAACGCCGGGCGAGGCGACCCGCCGCCTCATACGTTGCCGCCTCAGAAGCTTCGCCAGGTGGGCCTGCACCGCGACACGTGGCAACTGGAGGTCGTGCCCGATCCCGACAGCGACGCCAAGATACAGCAGCCACTTTCCCAAGAGGCGGGCACGGCGTTGGACTGGCCGGGCCTGATGAAACTGGCTGAAAAACATGCCGTGCGTTTTCTGAAGGTGATGAGCTGCACCAACGGCCGCACCCCGTTCGGCATGGGCCTGTGGGAAGGCGTGCCGCTAAGAGACGTGATCTGGCTGACCCGGCCGACGGCCAACGTGCGGCGGGTCTCCTACTACGGCTACCACAACGACGACCCGAAGCAGCGGTTCGAGAGTTCCCTGCCCATCGGCCGGGTGCTGGAAGACCCGCCGGGAGATCATCCGATCATTCTTTGCTACAAGCTCAACGGGCAGTGGCTCACCGCCAAGCGCGGCGGGCCGGTGCGGATGCTCGTGCCCGACGGCTACGGAAATAAGTCGGTCAAGTGGCTCCAGCGCGTGCTCTTGACCAACGACTTCAAGGCCAACGATACGTACGCCGGTTGGAACAACGACACCAACAGCCACATCAAGACCTGCGCCCGATTCCTCCACACGCCCGAGAAGGTCGAGGCCGGCCAGCCGGCGCCAATCACCGGCGTGGGCCAGGTGGGGATGTCGGGGCTGAGCAAGGTGCAATACTGGCTGCATCCTCAGGGGGCTCCCTTACCTGAGGACGACCCGTACTTCACCCGGGCAGATTGGAAGGACGCCCGGATCCTGCCGCTGCCGGACGATTGGGACCGGGGGCTTGCCGGCGGGAAGCGGCCCCCGATTCCCAGCCAGATCGACGCGCGGACCGGCAAGCCGCACACCTGGCCGATGCGCTACACGATCGTCCACTGGGCGGCTCTGTTGACGGACGTGGCCCCGGGCAAGTACGACCTCCGCTGCCGCACGATCGACGCCAACGGCATTGCCCAACCCATGCCCCGGCCGTTCGCCAAGTCGGGCCACAACGCCATCCAGCGCGTGTCGCTGGTCGTGGAAACGTAAGTCGGCACGGCGGCCACCAACCAGCGATCGAGAGTCGTTTAGCCGCCGCGGCCACGCGGTGCAGGAGTGAGAATGACCGATTTGCGGGACAAGGACTACACCGTCATCGTGCAGTGTCACCTGGTCAAGCAGCGTTGCTCGGGCTATTACTGCGAAAAGGCCTTCCACGAGCGTACCGGCGGATTCTCCCCGTACGGCGACGAGAAAGCCTACCGTTCGCTTTACCTGACCTGCGGCGGCTGTTGCGGCCGGGCGCTGCAGCGGAAACTCAGCCATCTGACCCGCAAAATCGAGAAGCGCGAAGGCATCGAGAAGGACCGCATCGTGGTGCAGCTCTCCTCGTGCATCACCCAGAACAACTACCATGGCCCGCCGTGTCCGCACCTGGACTACCTGAAGACCCTGATCGCCAGGCTCGGGCTGGACGTTCGCGAGGATACCACCGTCAGCGAGCAGGCCGAGCAGCGCCGCAAGAAGGGCTTCTACGGCTGAATACTATTTCGCCATCGAGCACGCGGAAATTCTCGCCAGCGGCGCTGCCGGGCCGGAGGCGTCGGTCGCCCGCAACGCAAGGGGACAGGAACCGTTTTCCCCATCCAAGGTCCAACTTCGCCCAGGACTCTGAGCCGTTTTCAAGGGCGGCACGGGCTGGCGCCCCCGGCGAAAACGGTTACCGTCCCCAGCCGAAAGCGGGGGGCGGGGGCTCTTTTCTCGATGCAGGCACCATGCCGCTGGTGGTTTCGTCTCGCGGAGAGGTTGTGACTTTTTTGGAGTGCGGCGATCTATCGCCGCTTTCTTTTCCCGGCCGATTCGCAGTAGCGAGGGCCACTGATCGGGAAAAACGGTCGGAAAAGCAAAGCGATGACAAGTCATCGCGCTCCAAACCTGTTTCTTCACAACCTCGGAACGAGGCGGATACCTTACCGACCAAGTGCACATTGAGGGGGAGGGTGCAGTTCCCCGCAAAGGATTTACCGTGGCCGTGGACTGCAAGCCTTCCGCGACGATCACGCCAAGCATGCCAGCCACCTGCTTGCTTTGTTTGTCGTCTTCGCCGTACAATGAACTGCAGGCTCGGGGAAGTGCAAGTTTGGGGCTTGGTGGATGGATCTTTTCTGGGGGACCCACTGATGTATATTGAACTGTGGTGGATTCTGGCGGCCGTGGCGGGGCTGTCGGTGGCAATTCTGTTGATCTGGCGGTCGATGCGGATTGCCCGGCGGGAGGCCCGATTTGCCGTCACCAGAAGGGATTTCCACGCGCAACGGGAGCGATTGGAGGCCAAGTTCGTCCAGTTGGCCTCGGTCCACGCCAAGCCCCGAGGGCCGCACTGGGCCGACTGCGATTTCGACGACGATGTGGCCTACGTGCGAGACCGCCGCACCGGCCAGTTGCAGGCATTCGTGGGGGTAACCGTGGCGATCGAGAACTTCGACGACGCCTCGACCCGCGCCGGCGAGGCGATCGGGAATCTCCGCGCCGGCACCGCCGTGTTCCGATTCGACCGCGATCATTGGGAAACCGACGGCCGGGCGATCCTCAATCTCACTCCCACCGAAGCGATTCGCCTCTATCGACGAGACCTGGAAATGGTCGATCAGGAGTTGGCTCAGCGGCGTTAGCAGCCCTTGTTTTCGCTACAATCACTTCGGCTTGCCCAATCGCTTCGACCGTCGGAAACCGCAAACATAAGGGCCGTTGTGGTAAAGAGTTACGGGTGACGGCAGTCTGCTCAAGCCGCCGGATCGCGGCTACCGATTACAACCGGTGCCGCTTCCGTTTCTTGCACACCGACTGCACCCCCGACTCCACCCGGCATAGCTTGCCGGTCACACCCATGGCCGCGCCCGACGGACCTCCGATTGGCCGCGCACGTCGCTGTCGACCGTGCGCCGCTTGCTGCATTCACTTGCCGATCCCCGCCGGTGAAGTCGGTCCGGGCGGTAAGCCGGCCGGGGTCGTGTGTCCTCAGCGGGACGCGTCGGGATGCCGGATCTACGCCAGCCGGCCGCGACTGTGCGCCGCCTTCTGCTGCACATGGCTGGCCGAGGAAAGCTGGCCCGACGTATGGCGACCGGACCAATCCGGATTGATGTGTCTGTGGGAAGAGATCGACGTGGGTCTGCCGGCCGCCGCGGTCTACGAAATCCGGTCCGGAGCGCTGCAGTCGTCCGACGCCCTCGCGATCCTCGAAGAACTCAAACGCACCGCCGCCGTGATCGCGGTGATCGACAACGGGCAACGACGCCAGCGTCTGACGGGCCACGTGGAAATCCACGCCGCCGAACCGGCCGTTCCTAAGTCACACACCCTCGACCGACAGAGATCCGCCTCGGCAAGGGAACGCTCCCGGGCGGCAATGCGACGTTCGTGATTCGGCCCTTCACTATTTCACCGGGCGTCAGCCAGCTTCCGCAACACCGCCGGCAGGATGCCTCCGTGGCGGTAGTATTCGAGTTCTACCGGCGTGTCGATGCGGATCTTCGTGCTGAGTTTCGTAATCTTGCCGTCGTCGCCGGCTGCTTCCACGATCAGCTCGCCTCCCGGGAGAATCTCGTCGTTCAGCTCGGGCACGCCGAACGTCTCTTCTCCGCTTAAGCCGAGCGACTGCCACGACTGCCCGTCGGGCAACTCCAACGGCAACACGCCCATGCCTACCAGGTTGCTGCGGTGGATCCGCTCGAAGCTCGAAGCGATCACCACGCGCACGCCCAACAGGCTGGTCCCCTTGGCGGCCCAGTCGCGGCTGCTGCCGGTGCCGTATTCGGTTCCGGCCAGCACCAGCAGCGGCACGCCTTCTTCGCGGTACTTCATCGCCGCCCGGTAAATGGTCATGGGCTCGCCGTCGGGCAGATGGCGGGTGACGCCGCCCTCGGTGCCGGGCGCCAGGAGGTTGCGCAGCCGGATGTTGGCGAACGTGCCTCGGGTCATTACCCGATCGTTACCCCGACGCGACCCGTAACTGTTGAACTCCGCCGGCGTGACGCCCCGCCCCTGCAAATACTGTCCGGCCGGACCGCTGGCGGCGATCGCCCCGGCCGGCGAAATGTGGTCGGTGGTGACCGAATCGCCCAGCGCCACCAACACCCGGGCTCCGTGGATCGGCCGGATAGGGCCCGGCTCGGCGGCCAGGTCGAGCAGAAACGGCGGCTCCTGAACGTACGTGCTGTCGGCGTCCCACGCAAACAGCTCGCCGGCCGGCACCGAGATCTCGTTCCACGTCGGGTTCGACGCGAAGACGTTGCCGTAGCGCGTGCGGAACATCTCGACCCGAATCGCCCCGGCGACCAGCGCGTCGATCTCTTCCTGGCTGGGCCAGACGTCTTTCAGATAAACCGGCTGCCCGTGCGTGTCCGAGCCCAGCGGTTCGGTCGTCAGATCGACGTCGGTGGTGCCGGCCAAGGCGTAGGCCACCACCAACGGCGGGCTGGCCAGGTAGTTGGCCTTGACCAGCGGATTGATGCGGCCTTCGAAGTTCCGGTTGCCGCTGAGCACCGACGAGGCCACCAGGTTTCCGTCGGCCACGGCCTTGGCCACCGCCTCGGGCAAGGGGCCGCTGTTGCCGATACAGGTCGTACAGCCGTAGCCGACCGTGTGGAATCCCAATTGCCGCAACGGTTTATCCAGGCCGGTTTTCTCCAGGTAGTCGGTCACCACGCGGCTGCCGGGCGCCAGGCTGGTTTTGACGTGCGGCCCGACCGAGAGCCCCTTGCGGACGGCCTTCTGCGCCAGCAGCCCGGCGGCCAGCATCACGCCGGGATTGCTGGTGTTGGTGCAACTGGTGATCGCGGCAATCACCACGGCTCCATGCCCGATCGTAGTGCGGCGGCCGTCGTCGACGACCTCTGCGGTTCGCGTCAACTCCTCTTCGGAGAGTGCGTAGCCGCGCTGGTTGATCGGGGCTCGCAGCGCCTGCCGAAACGAGGACTTCATCTTCGGCAACGGCACCCGATCCTGTGGCCGCTTGGGACCCGCCAGGCAAGGCTCGACCGTGCCCAGGTCGAGCGTGAGCAGCTTGGAATAGTTCGGAACCGCAGCGCTGTGGGAGGCGGCGGTGGCGGACGGGCGAAACAGTTGCTGCTCTTTGCTGTAACGCTCGACCAGTTCCACCTCCTCTTCAGTCCGGCCGGTCTCGCGGAGGTAAGCCAGCGTTTGTTCATCGATGGGGAAGTAGCCCACGGTGGCGCCGTATTCGGGCGCCATGTTGGCGATCAGCGCCCGATCGGCCACCTTCATGTTGGCCACGCCGGGCCCGAAGTATTCGACAAATTTTTCGACCACGCCCTCGGCGCGGAGCATCTGCGTGATGGTGAGCACGGTGTCGGTGGCGGTGGCCCCGGACGGCAACCGGCCGGTCAGCTCGACGCCGACCACCTCCGGGGCGAGCATGTACAGCGGCTGTCCCAGCATCACGGCCTCGGCCTCGATGCCGCCCACGCCCCATCCCAACACGCCCAGACCGTTGATCATCGGGGTGTGGCTGTCGGTGCCGATCAGGGTATCGGGCACGGCCACCGGACCGGCCTCCTCCCGGCGAAGGAGCACTCCCTTGGCCAGGAATTCGAGGTTCACCTGGTGGACAATCCCCACCGCCGGCGGCACCACCCGAAAGTTGTCCAGCGCTTCCTGTCCCCAGCGAAGGAACTCGTATCGCTCGCGGTTTCGCCTGAACTCCATTTCCACGTTCACCGCCAAGGCATCGTCGGAAGCGAACCGGTCGACCTGCACCGAGTGGTCGATGACCAGGTCCACCGGGATCAGCGGATTGATGCGTTTCGGATCGCCGCCGAGGCGCTTCATCGCGCTGCGCATGGCCGCCAGGTCGACCACGGCCGGGACGCCGGTGAAGTCTTGTAGCACCACGCGCGCCGGCTTGAAAGGGACCTCCACCTCGGCCGGCGCCGAGGCGTTCCAGCCGGCCAGCTTGGTGACGTCCTCCTCGGTTACTTGGAACCCGTCGCAGTTGCGCAGCACCGACTCCAGCAGTATGCGGATCGAAAATGGCAAGGCCGAGATGTTCGCCACGGCGGCGTCTTCGAGTTTCGTCAGGCGATAGATCCCCACCCGGCCACGGCCGGTTTCGAACGTATCGCGGACGCCGAACGGATCGTGTTTTGAAGTGGTCGAAGGCGTCACGTTGAAATTCTCCATTTTAGCCGCTTGCGGCTCAGTCATACTCTCGCAACCGCCGCGCATACGGCGAATTCGGACTGTGCCCGGGATGCAGCGGCCAGCCGTCGTACTTCTTGACAAACGCCCAGTTCTGCCGGGGAAGCCTCCACTTGACGGGGTTCTCCTCGATGTAGCGGATTTCCCTGCGGACCTCGCGGGGATGGTCCAGATACACTTTCCAGCCAGGGCCGCCCCAGACGGGATGGTCGGGGGGTCTGGCGTCGGTGGTGCGAAGCCGCAAGCGGCCGGTTTGCTGGAGGTTCTCGATCATTTGTTCCGCCTGATGTTTGTGCTTGCGAATCAGCACGTGCACGTGGTCGGGCATGATGGCGCACGCGTAGCACGTGTATCGTTGCTCTGAAGCCGCTTCTGAAAATTCAGCGCCAATTACGCAAACGTCCTGCGGGCTGAATTGCAGCAAGGGAAACTTCAGTACGCCCCTGGCCTGCTCGCGAAACTCACGAATCGCATGCGATGACGGCTGGATTTTACGGCGGCCGTGGTGCAACTCGCCCAGTTCGGCAATCACGTCGCTGGCGATGTTTTTCGAGGTGCTGCCACGCGGATCGTTCGGCAGCCAAAACCCATACGCGGTCCAAATCAGGTGATATGCGATGACCAGAGGTCTGGGCATGCGCGAGCGTCCTCTTGCAATCAGTGTCAGCCGCTTGCGGCTTCGCAAATAGACGAAAGTCAGCTGCGAAGCCGCAAGCGGCTCTATCGTCAAGCGGCTCAATCCCCAAGGAATACTACCCAATCCCGGCCGACACGCAAATACCCCCATTCGAGGTGGTAATTAACCCCTCCCTTCGAAGCCGCGAGCGGTTGTTCGGACCGGTTGCATCGCCGGGTTCGACATTCTAGTATTAAGGGCCCGCAGAGAACCGGCCCGCAGATCCCCGCTCACCCCGCAAGACGAGGCCCGCCATGAATTCTACGTTGCGTCGTTCACTCGCGCCGTTTCTGATCCTCGCGACATGTCTGCCGATCTCAGCCGCCGAACGGGCCGCCCGTGAGATTGACCTTCTTGCTGCGTTTGAAGGTACGGGCGAAAGCGTTGCCTGGAAATCGTTCAGTGAAGATCCGCAGACCGGCTTGGGCGACGTCTGGAAGCTGGCCGACGGCGTGCTGATCTGCCGGGGAACTCCCAAGGGATACCTCTACACCCAACAGGATTTCACCGACTTCGTGCTGAGGCTCGAGTGGCGTTGGCCGCCGGGCAAGCAGCCGGGTAAGGGCGGCGTGTTGCTGCGGATGACCGGCGAGCACAAGATCTGGCCCAAGAGTCTCGAGGCCCAAATCAACACCGGCGACGCCGGCGACTTCTGGGGACTGAGCGGATATCAACTCTCCGGTCCGGCCGATCGCTCCAAGTCGCTGGACCACCCGCAGTTCGGCAAGTTGACCAACGTCAAGAAGATCGAGCCGGTCGAGAAGCCCTCCGGCCAGTGGAACCGCTACGAAATCACCGCCGAGGGCGACACCGTGACGCTGAAGATCAACGGCCGGCTGGTCAACCGGGCCACCGGTTGCGAGGTCACCCCGGGCAAGATTCTGCTGACCTCTGAAGGCGACGAGATCCATTTCCGCAACGTGCGGCTGACCCCGATCGAGAACAAACAACAATAACGGCCGGCGGGAGCGCCCCGCCCGTTTTTTTCGACTTTTTTCCGAAGGAGGATGCACCATGCGTCGCATCGCGAAGTTGTGTGTTGTTACCGCTGTAATGGCTTGTATTTGCACCGCGGCCACGGCCCAGGACAGATCAGCCAAGAAGAAGAAAAAGGGAGCGGCCGCGGTCAAGCTGTTCAACGGCGAGTCTCTGGCCGGCTGGGATTGTTTCGCCGGCGCACCCGACGTGAAGATGGAAGACATCTGGAGCGTCAAGGACGGCGTCCTGATCTGCAAAGGCGAGCCCCTGGGCTACCTGTTGACCAAGGAAGATTACACCAACTTCAAGCTGTTGGTGGTGTGGCGTTGGGGGCCGGGTGTCGAGGCGGGCAACAGCGGCATCCTGCTGCGAATCACCGGCGACGCGGTCAGCTTCCTGCCCAAGTGTGCCGAATGCCAGCTCAAGAGCGGCTCGGCCGGCGACCTCTACGGCTTCTATGGCTTCAAGGTCCAAGGCCCCGAGGATCGCTTTAAGGTCATCGAGCACGACAAGCTGGGCAAGATTCTCGCCGTCGGCAAGATCGAAACCGCCGAGAAGAAGCCCGGCCGATGGAACCGGGCCGAAATCACCGTCGACGGGGGGGCGATCACGGTGGTGATCAACGGCCAGGAGGTCAACCAGGCCACCGATTGCGACGTGGTCGCCGGCCGCGTCGGCTTGCAGTCCGAGGGAGGTGAAATCCACTTCCGCACCGTCAAGCTGACCCCGATCAAGAAGTAACGGCCGCCGGACGTTCCCGGCGGTCCCATGGGATCGCGTGAAGATAACTCCCCCGATTCTCATTCACAAGGAGTCTGGCGATGAGCCGTACCGTAAGTAGGCTGTGTGTCCTCGGCATCCTCTCCACGATCTTCTCCACGCGGGCGGCGGCGGCCCCCGCGGCCGACGAAATCCAACTCTTCAACGGCAAGGACCTCAGCGGATGGTCCTTCCGTGCCCGGGATACCGACGCCAAGATGGAAGCCACCTTCAGTATCAAAGACGGCGTGCTCCGCTGCACGGGCAAACCGGCCGGGTACCTTCATACCGACAAGAAATACACGAATTACAACCTGAAGCTCCAGTGGCGTTGGCCGAAGGATTCCAAGCCGGGCAACAACGGCGTGCTGTTGCGGATCCTGCCCGGCGAACATTTTCATGGCAACGTCTGGCCCAAGTGCATCGAGGCCCAACTGGCCAACCGCCGCGCCGGCGACATCTTCACGATCGGCCAGTTCCCGTTGAAGGGCGACGAAAAGCGGACCCGAGGCCGCTATACGGCCATGGCGAAGCCCACCAACGAAAAGCCGCAGGGCGAGTGGAACGACTACGAGATCATCCTCAAGGGCGGCGACCTGACGCTGAAGGTCAACGGTGAAGTGCAGAACGTGGCCACCGAAGTCCTGGAAGCTTCCGGCACGATCGGTCTGCAATCGGAAGGCGCCCCGATCGAGTACCGCAACATCCGGCTCACGCCGCTGAACTAGGCTTTGTCGGAAACCGTAATGTAGCCATCTCGCTCCGCGAGATGAAGCTTCGTCTCGCGGAGCGAGACGGCTACTATTTGCCGGTGGGAACCACGCGAACCAGGCACCTCAGGGGCGGATGCTGCCCGCCGTCGAACCAGAACGTCACGTGCGTGGCGCCCGGGGCCTCGCCGACGATCGACACTTCGCGCGAGGTCAACGGCACCAGCCGGCAGACGCTCGGATCGCCGACCACCGTTCGCTCTACGTCCACCTCCGACCGCAACAGGGTGCCGCGGTGCAGCACCACGGTCAACTGGTCGATGCGGTCGGCCGCCACCTCGAACGGCCCGATCCGCTGCGGGCCGGCGGTGGCCATGGTGGCCGTAGGCGTCGGGATGGTCTTCCGCGGGGAGTTCGCCCCATGCGCCGTGGGCCGATCCTCGTAGGCGGCTACTCGCACGGCATCTCGAGACGATCCCGAATCGATCACTCGAATCCGACTGACCCCCGGCGATTGCCCGGCCGCCGGTCCCGCTGAAACCGTCAAGCGGGAGCTCGCTCCGACCACCCGAAGTGTGTCGTCGGGGACCATGCCGAGCGTTGATGCAGGGACCTCGGAGACCGGCCCCCACGGCGTCCGGAGACGCACCTCGGTTGCCGTCGCACGGGCGAGTTTCCTTTGCCCGGGCGGCGTGAGCACCGAGATCGTGGTTTGGCCCCGAGTCGGCCGGCCGGGGCGAACCTTGCTCCAAGTTTCCGGCGCGGGCATGCCGCCGGCCTGCATAGCGGCAACGGGCCGCACGACGGCAGTTTGGGCCGGTCCGGGGCTTGCGCCCCCGGTACGAAGTGTGTTAGTGTACGAGACGACACGCACTACCGATTCTGTCGTCCGCCGCATCGGATTGGGCCCCAGTCGTGGAGTCGCGGTGGTTGCCGACGAAGCTGGAACCCGACCGGTCGACGCCGAAACGTTCAGTCGCAGCCTGGTCGTCTGGTCGGCAGGGGATGCAGGACGGTGGTGGATAGTTTTGGTTGCCGGGGCCGTTTTGCTTGTCGGCAGCGCCGGCGACCGCACGGAAGTCGCCGAAATCTCCGCAGATCGGATTCGCAGCTCCGTACGGGCGTGCCGCACACCGGATCGATCCGCATCGCGGACCCGCATCGTCGAGCCCGGTCGCCCCACTACTTGGGCCGGCGCTGTGATAGCGCCTCCAACCAACAACAGCCCCATGGTCCAGGCGGTCACGACCATCGCGACGACCGGCGGACGGTTCGATCGGAAGCCTTTATCCGGGCCTACCGTGAAGCGGGCAAGCGTCCAACGTTTCATGTTCCATTTCCCTCAGGGCTTCGGTGTTGCCCCCACCCAACAACACATCGTGGAGAAAATGGGGACGGGGCGCTTTTTTCCGTAGCGTTTATTCGAGGGGCAAACATTTCAACTGAAAAAAGCCCCCCGTCCCCATTTTCTCGGGGACAGTGGTCAACCTCCAACTTCCTATCGGGGCCCGGGGAGTGGTAAATTGAGTAAAATATAAGGATTATTCCGATTTTGCCGGCAGATAGGGGCCTTTCTCACCCCCTCACCCCCTGACCCCCCTGGAACCCCGCGGAACGCAGTCCGCGGGCGTTTCACGCGATGTTGAAAACCCTGACCCCTCACCCCTCACCCCTACGTGCACCGACTCATCAACCTGTCCACCAATCCGGGCGAGATGCGGTTGAGCCAGCAGAGGAGCTTGCCCCAGCGATACGGGATGATCTCGTGCCGGCCGCGGCGGATGGCCTGAACCGTCTGCCGGGCCACCGCCGCGGCCGAGACCGCCGCGTGCTCGGGCCAGGAAGGTTTGCCGGTCTGTTGGATCACCTTGTCGAAGAACTCGGTCTCGGTGGTGCCCGGGCTGACCACTAGAACGTCGATCCCGTGCCGCGTGAACTCGGCGCGGATCGACTCGGAGAAGCCCTGGACGGCAAACTTGCTGGCGCAGTACTCGCTGCTGTGGGGTACGCCGCGATGCCCCAACACGGAACTGACGTTAACCACGATCGGCCGGGCACCTTGTTTCAACAGCGGCAGGGCGATTCGGGTCATCTCGACCAGGGCGAAGAAGTTGACGTCCATGATCCGGCGGACTCGCTGCGGATCGGCGTCCTCGAACAGGCCCATGGCGCCGATTCCCGCGTTATTGACCAGCACGTCGAGCCCGCCGAAGCTCGCCTTGGCCTTCTCGACCGTCTTCTGGCGGACGGCCATGTCGGTGATGTCCCCGGCAACGACCTCCACCTGGCTGCCGCCGGCCGCGATTTTCTCGGCCAGTTTGCCCAGTCGATCCTCCCGCCGGGCGGTGACCACCAGCTTGGCGCCGCCGCGGGCCAACTCCATCGCAATCGCCCGGCCGATGCCGCTGGAGGCCCCGGTCACGATCGCTCGGCTGCCTGGGATGTTGCGTTTGGCCATGCTCTGGGCAGTGCGGCTTTGGGCAGTGCGAAGCCGCCCCTTAGGGACTCGTACGGGATTTACTTCCCGAATTCGGCGCGTACAGTAACCATCTCGCTCCGCGAGATGTGGCCATCGAAAAACCAGACTGTTTCGGGCTACATCTCGCGGAGCGAGATGGCTACTATACGGAAGTAGTTCCCATACGAGTCATTACGCCACGTCCTCGACGGCTTCGGAAGTCGTGTGCGGTGCGTCGGTGCGGCGGTTGCGATGCGGCCGCACAACCACCCCGTCTTGGTCGACCTGGCCGAGGTATTGTTGGGGAATGCGGCAATGAACGACGACGCGGCTGTTGACGAATTTCTTCGAGAGCACCTCGCCATGGGCGGCCAGGTAGGCCATCAGGCGGCCGTTCTGGACGTTCATCTCGACGTCCACGTCGCGAAAATGGCGGCTCAGCGCGTCGCTGACCGCGGCGGCCAACCGTGGCAGGGCGAGGCCCTCTCGGGCACTGATCCCCACGGCGCCCGGGTAGCGGCCGAGCAGTCCCTCCAAGCGGGCCCGGTCGGGCACGGCGTCGATCTTGTTGATTACCAGCAGCGTGTCTTTTCGCTGGATGCCGATCTCTTCGAGCACTTGGTAGGCGGCGGTGATCTGATCGCCAACGGCCGGGTTGCCGCCGTCGGCCACGTGCAGCAGCAGGTTGGCCTGCCGGGCCTCTTCCAAGGTGGCCTTGAAGCTCTCGACCAAATGGTGCGGCAAGTCGCGGATGAATCCCACCGTATCGCTCAGCAGCACCGGCCCCCAGCCGGGCAACTGCCAGCGCCGCGTGCGGGTGTCGAGCGTGGCGAACAGGGCGTCCTGGGTGAACACGTCCGAACCGGTCAGCGCGTTCAGCAGCGTACTCTTGCCGGCGTTGGTGTAGCCGACCAGCGAAACGGTCATCCGGTCGCGTCGGGCGGCCACTTCGCGTTGCTTGCGGCGCTCGATCACCTGCAACTCGCGCCGCAGATCGCGGACCCGCTTCTCGACCAGCCGGCGGTCCTCTTCCAACTGCTTCTCGCCCGGCCCCCGCAGCCCCACGCCCTGCTTCTGTCGCGAAAGGTGCGTCCACATCCGCTTCAGCCGCGGCATGGCGTATTCGTGCTGGGCCAACTCCACGGCCAGCCGGGCCTGGTGGGTTTGCGCCCGGCGGGCGAAGATGTCGAGGATCAACTCGCTGCGGTCGAGCACCTTCAGGGCCAGCGCCTTTTCGAGGTTTCGGGTTTGGGCGGGCGTCAGATCGTTGTCGAAGATCACCACGTCGGCCCCGGCATGGTCGGCCAGTGCGGAGACTTCTTCCACCTTGCCTTTGCCCAGATAAGTGGCCGCCGCCGGGGTCGCCCGCCGCTGGGTAAGCTGGCCCACGACGCGAACTCCCGCGGTGGCGGCCAACCCTGCCAACTCCTCCAGCGGTGGTTCCCGAGATTGTCGATCCGGCAGCAGAACGCCGACCAGCACGGCCGCTTCGCTGGCGGCGGCGTCGGCACGAGTAGTTTCATACACGGTAGCTCAGTTCCTCCTGCGGTTTTCTCGACCCTCTCTACTTCTATTGTAACCCATTGCCGGAGAAAGCACCCCCCCCGAAAAGCGATATCCCGTCAACCCCCCTCCAGTTCAAAGACACGATCGCCCCACCCGAGGTTCGGGTTTGGGACCCGCCGCCAGGTCAAACAGGATTGCGCAATTCCGGGCGGAAAAAGGAAAACCGTTTAGGATCGTTCGAGGAATAAATGTCCGGGTGGCTGGGGTCGAGCGTAGCGAGCCCCCAGTTCTTTCGCCAGACAACTGGGGGCTCGCTACGCTCGACCCCAGCCACCCAATCGTTTCATCCGACACTAATTTCTCGAACGATCCTTAGCGGCCGCGGCCACGCGGCGTGTTTTCCCGGCGAGGCCGCATGCACGAAATGTTCCGCCAAGCGGTTGACAACACAAGCGGCGGCCGAATAATCTCTCAGATCGGCACACGGCCCAGCAGAGAGCCCAAGTGACGGCCCCCACGCAGCAGCTTGTTGACGAGTTATTTCGGGCGAAGGTGCTCGCCGCACGCGCCATGCCCCCGGAGGAAAAGCTCCTGGCCGGGGCGCGGCTCTTCGATCGATCGTGCCGGCTGATGGCCGACGGGATTCGCCACGAGTACCCGGATGCCGACCAGCGGAAGGTTCGAGAGATCCTGGCCGAGCGACTGGCGGTGATTCGTCGTCTGGAGCAGTCCGGGTGAACAGCGAACAAGCAACCTCAGTTCTCCTCGGCTTCGATCAGCCGGCAATAGCTGTCGTAGCGTCGCTCGTCGAGCCGGCCGTCGGCCACGGCGTTCTTAACGGCGCAGTCTTCTTCGTGGGTGTGCGTGCAGTCGGGAAATCGGCACCGGCTGACGTAGGGTCGCAGATCGCGGAAGAAGCCGGGGACCTCCTCGGGGATCACGTCCCAGAGCTGGAACTGGCGGATGCCGGGCGTGTCGACCACGTAGCCGCCGCAGCAAAGCGGCAGCAATCGGGCGGTGCTGGTGGTGTGGCGGCCTTTGTGGGTGTCGCTGCTGACGGTGCGGACCCGTAACTTCAGGCCCGGATCGATGGCGTTGAGCAACGACGACTTGCCCACGCCGCTTTGGCCGGCCACCACGCTCTCGCGGCCGGTCAACAGGCGGCGAAACCGGTCCATACCGAATCCGGTCTTGGCGCTGAGCAACATCACCTCGTAGCCCATCTGCGCGTAGACGCCCACCAGCGGCTGCAGCGCGGCCGGTTCGATCAGGTCCAGCTTGTTGATGCAGACCACCGGCCGAACGTGGCCCTTCTCGGCCGCCAGCAGGAGCCGATCGATCAGGTTCGGTTTCAGCCGGGGCTCGGCCGTGCTGGCGACGATCAGCAACTGGTCCACGTTGCTGACGATGATCTGCTGCCGGCCGCGGCTGGTACGGCAGATGCTCCCGTGACGAGGTTCCACCCGTTCGATGACGCCTTCCGGCGGGTCGGTGTTGGGAACCGGACGAAACAAGACGCGGTCGCCGGCGGCCACCACGTGACGTTGGTCCGTGCTGAGCGTTTTCAGCAGTCGCCGGGTGGTGCACTTGCAGATTTCGCCGTTCTCATCCTCGACCGTACTGACCAGTCCGTGTACGGCCAGGACCCGCCCGCCGCGGCAAACCGATTCGTCCACCTCCAGTCGCACGTCCAGCCCGGGTTCGTCGCCCGTATCGACCAGTTCGCCTCGAACGGTCCGTTTTCGAGTCAGTTCGCCCTTACCGCTGACGCGTTCCTGCTGATGCGGATCTTCCTCGGCGAATCCGTGCTGGTCGAATTGCCGCGTCCAGTCGGTGCGCCGCGCGCGGACGTTGCGATTCTTGCGGAACTCGGCGCGGATTTTCTTTTTCTTGGCCATGGCGAGTTACATCACCCGGCGGCGAAGATAACCTTGCGGGAGGCGTCTAGATCGGGTGATTCTTGAACCGGAGCTGGCCGGGGTCATCGTTGTCGAGGTCGTATGCGGTTGTCTCGTCCGGGGCCGGTTTTCCCTTGGACTTCGACACGTTTCCGCTGTCCAGCCCGGCCCGTTCCAACAGCGACTTGCCGAGAATCTCTTGATCGATGGCTTCCGGCGGCGGCGGGCCCACCGCCCCGAGTTCCATGGGAGAATACTTCACTTCGTACTTGTGCTTGGCGACCGACAGCACGTCGCCCGGGTCCAACCGCTTTTCCGTCACCCGGAACCCGTTGACTTTCACCCCGTTGCGGCTGTTCATGTCGCGGACGTACCAATAGCCCCCGACGATGCTCAATTGGCAGTGATGGGCCGATACGTTCGAAAAACGCAGCACCACGTCACAGCTCTCGCGTCGCCCGACCAGCAATACTCTCTTTATCAAGGGGATCGTGTCCCCCCCTCCGACGGGAATCAGTTCACCGTACATGGCATTGCCAGTTCTTGCAGCTTCAACAGCCACCGCTTACGATGGTGGGGGATTACTTAGCCAAAGCGTAAGTGTAATAGTGTAGTGAGGTAATCCATTGCAGTCAACCGGCACTGCGGGCGCTCGGCAAGAACTACCCGAGTGGCGGTCCGCGGGGCGGCTCTACTCTAGCCGCAACTTCTTTGACCAAAAGAGGTTCGTCGCTCGCGTGTGGAAGGCGATCGTAGACGGGGGGTTCGGCTGTCCTAATCGTGATGGCGCGGTGGCCGCCGGCAGATGCGTCTTCTGCGATCCCCGCAGACCCAGTTGTGCGTGGAGTACGGACTTGCACACGATCCACCGAAGCCTCGACTGGATCCGCCGAGGCCACCGTTACGATGCCTTCCTCGATGCCCACTAGCGAAGCCCACATCGGCGGCTCGAGATCGGCTTCGATGGAGCCGAAAGGGAGCCACGAAAACTTCTGAAGAACCGGAAAACGGTTCCCGTCCCCTTTCCCTATCGGGCTGCCGGTGGTAGAGTTCTGCTAGGGTTCGCAGTGGACTGGACGGTCGCTGGCCGGGTACCCAAGGGCCGCCATATCGGCCCCAACGGGTCCCGGCGGGAGGAAAGTCCGGGCTCCGCAGGACAGGGTGATGGGTAACGCCCACCGGCCGTGAGGCCAGGGAAAGTGCAACAGAAAGCAAACCGCCACGCGGGCCTTTGGTCCGCGAGGTAAGGGTGAAACGGTGAGGTAAGAGCTCACCAGCAGGTCGGGTGACCGGCTTGGCTAGGTAAACCCCACCCGGAGCAAGGTCAAACAGGGAGCAGCGGCCACCGCGGCTCGCACCGTCGAGTCGCGTGTGCCCGCGGGCTGGTCCGGTCCGCCACCGACTCCCGGGTAGACCGCTCGAGGAGTTGAGCAATCGGCTTCCCAGAGAAATGGCCGTCGCCCGCCGGCTCCGTCGGCGGACACAGGACCCGGCTTACAGGTCCACTGCGAACCCCTTCTTGGTAGGAGACCGCGTGATGGAGGGAATCGAATGGTCGTCTCGACTTTAGCCCAGGCAGTATTCGCGGAAGTGATCGCGCCCCTTTTTTCGGAAGAAGGGGCCCGCTGGTGGCAAGTCTTACTGGACAACGCCTTGGCGCTGACGGTGCTAATGATCTTTGTGACGGCCATTATCGCCGCCTTGGCCGGCGCTTGGCAGCGGGACAAGTGCCTGAAGCTGATGGACGACTACCACGTGACCTACCTGACCACGGCGGGAACGTCGGCGTGGGGCGATCTGGTGGTCTACAGCCGCGGCATCGAGCTGCGGTTCGACGCACCCTATCGCACCCGCCTCGGCACCACGAAATCGAGTTCGCTGATCTACGAAGAGGAGCTCGCTCGGTGCCTGGCGATCTGCCGGATCAGTTCGGCGCTGGGCGAGGACGAACGGAGCGGCCGGGCACGGCAGGTGACGCGTACGTTCAACCCCGGCTTGTTTCGCCGAACCTTGCGGCTAGTGCGCAACCTGGTCAACACGTTGCGCGATGCGTGCGGCAAATCGTTCAGCGCCATTTTGGGTCAAGTTTCCAAGACCAAGCCGACGCTGGCCGGCGGCAAGGGTGAGATCGAAACCCTGGGCAAGACGCTGCTGGGCTCGGTGGCCAACGCCTACGAGCCGATGCTGGAGAAGCACATCGGCCGGCCGGTGATCCTGAGGTTGGAACATCCCGGGCCGGAAAAACACCCACCCATCGAACTGCCCGGCTACCTGGTCGATTACACCGACAAGTACCTGGCCGTGTTCAGCGTCGAACACACCGCCGGCGAGCCGTTCGACCTCGACATCACGGGGCCCGTCCAGCGGCCGGGCCTGAACGTCTCGCCCACACCGGACGGCATTGCCATTGACGCCACGGGTCCCGAGGCGTTGGTGGTCCGCAGGGCGACGGTGGGTGGGCGGGAGTACACCCTGGATGTCGTGCTCTTGCCCGGCTGCCGCATGAGCCTGACCTGCGATGTGAATCAGCCGGTCGGATTGAAAGCCCAGCGGACGCTGGAGTTGGACGTGGTCTGCCCGCGGTCGATCGCCAAGGTCTATTTCGGCTCCGACACACCCACGTCAGCCGACGCGAAACCCCGCCGCCAGGGCCTGGCCCCGAAGGAAGTTGCCGACGAGGATCAAGACGCATGATCGGCGTCACACTTCCGTAGGTCAGGGCTTGCCCTGACATTTCCAAACCATCGCCCGGCCACCACGGACAAACCGCCACAGCGGATGGACAGCCGGGCCTCGATGTCCGTCAGGGCAAGCCCTGACCTACGCGGCTGGCAAGTCAGAGTTCATCGGATCGTCTCATTTCTTGGCATCGACGCCGGCCGATTTGTCGGCGGACCAGACGATGCTGCGGCGGAGGACTTCGCGAAAGCCGGCGTTGGTCCAGGCCTGGTTGTCGTGACCCAACGTCAGACAAAACACTCGGCAATCGCCGTGTTGCCGAGCCCAGGCAACCTGCGGCATGGCATCTTCGTGGTCCGTTCTCAGCAGGACCGTGCCCTCGCCGTCATACTCTCCATGCAGGACGTATCCCTCATCCACCGTTTCAAAATCGCTCATGCCTTCCGTGACGGGATGCACCTCGTCGCTGACTGCGATTTTAAGCTTCAGCCCCTCCTTGTACCGGAAGTTGCGATTGTCGAAGCCGATGAGTTGGTTCCAGAAGTCCCATTTCTCCCAGGCCAGCAGCGCGTGGTGCAGCACCACAATGCCTTGGCCCTGTTCGACGATCCGCTCCAGCGCCGCTTTCGGTTTTCCCTCGTAGTGAGCGCCCTCCTCCACGGGGATACCGCGGCCCATCCCATAGAAGACCACCGCGTCATAGGCGTCCCGGACCTCCTCGGGACTGGAGGCAAAATGTTCCAGATGCTGTGGGTACGCGTCGATGCCGGGCAATTGGCGCAGCAGCCGGTAGAAGTTCGGCACGTCGAAAGCGTGCCCGCCGGTGACTACGGCAATTCGCAGCGATTCGGAATCCAATGTCCCCACCCCCTCCCGCGTGGCCCGGTTCTGGTCGGCTGGTGGGGAACACGAGACTGCCGTGATGATAACGAGAACAGCAAGCGTTGAAAGTGCGATTTGCGTGCGCATGAATGGTCCTCCTGATGCGTCGAAAGGCGGGAGCCAAACGTGGGGCGCGATTCCAACGTGCCAGGCACGTTGGAAACCTGCCCCACAATAATGTTCAGTCTACCGAGATGCGACGCCACACGCAAACGTTGAACCGGTTGCGATAGCCCGGCCACGACGGACAATGGGCACAGCGGATGGACGGCCGGGCCTCGATGTCCGACAGGGCAAGCTCTGGCCTACGCGGCACTGCCCACCAAATTGTCGATATCAACGGTTAGCGGTTGATGAGACTCGACCGGGCTACTCCGCCGGTCGGTTCTCCGGCGCTGCCCAACTCCGCACGTAAGCCACGATGTGATTGATTTCTTCGAGGGACAGTTCGGCGGTCCCGTCGGCGCCGACCGCGACGGGCCGCATGGCGGTGCTGGCGCGTCCGCGCGTAAGAGTCGCCTGCAGGAAGCCGTCCGTGGCGGCGGCGAGAAAGTCGGGGTTGTTCAAAGTCACTGCCCAACCGTCGTTGCCGTGCGGTCCGTGGCAACCTGCGCAGATCCCCGCGTAGAGTTCCTTGCCCGCGTTCGGATCAGCGTCCGTGACGTACCGGGCGGGGATTCCCGAAGCGGGTGGATCATGCTCCCAGCGCAAAAAGGCAACCATGTCCCTCAGGTCGTCCGCGGAAAGCGGCAGCGCGCCTTCCGATTTGCCCACCATGGGGAGCATCCGAGTGCGCTCGCGGCCCATCACGATGCTTGCCAGGAGGAAGCCATCGGAGGCCGAGCGCAAGAAGTCCGGATTGCTCAGCGCGCTGGCGGTTAATCCTTCGCCCGCCGGCCCGTGGCAGGTAGTACAGACAAAGGTGACGATGTCTGCCCCGTCTTCCGCGCTCCCCATAGTGTGGCCGGCCCTCGCCACGCGCTGGCCACCTGGGATGTGTCGCAAGTGGGTCACGACGTCCGCGATCTGCGCTTCGGAGAATTCGAGCGTCTTCTGTTCGCCTTGGGAAACCGACTCCCCCTGCGTTACGGGACAGCGGTGGCGAATCCACTCCCTTAGCATAGCGTCGGTGACCGAGCCCAGGAAGATGCGATTATTGAGCTGCGGGCCGGCCGCTCCCTCGGCATGACGTCCATGACAACCGGCGCAGGTCTTCTGAAACAACAAACTTCCGCGGTCCCGGTCACCACGGGCCTGATACGGCTGAAGCCGGTGGCGGCGACGTTCGTTGCGACTGCGGAGGAAGTTGATAAGATGGACGAGGTCGCCCACCGGAAGTTGTTTCCAGGCCGCCATGGCCGTGCCCGGGCGACCTGCGACGATCGCCGTGTAGAGGTACTCGTTATCGACCACCGACAGAAACGCGTCTTTGTTGAGCGAGGGGCCCAACGCTCCTTCTCCGTCTTCGCCATGACAGATTGCACAATTCGACCGATACACTTCCCGCCCGGTGGCCTCTGAGCTGCCGTCGCGCACGCTTCGAGAAAGCCCCGTCAATACGGCCGGTTTGCTCGGCGGGTCAGGTTCCCATGCGCGGAGATAGGCCAACAGATCACTGACCTCGGCGGCGCTGAGTCGTTTCCAACTCGGCATCGCGGTGTTGGCCCGACCGTGGACGATGGCCCGGGCAAGGAAATCGTCGGAGGCCACCGTCAGCAAGGACGTCGAGTGAAGCGACAGTCCAGTGCTGGTCAGGCCGTCGTATCCGTGGCAGGCCGTGCAACGAGAGCGATATAGCGCCTGTCCGTGGCGGGAGTTGCCTCTGGAGGCGGAGATGCTTTCCATTTTCGCACTGGTGGCCTCCTCCCACGACCGGAGATGGGCGATCAACTGCTCAATCTCATCTTCGGATAGCCCGCCCTCTTTGGCCCAAGCCTGCATGCTCGTGCCGGAACGCCCCGAACGGATGATCATACGCAGATAGTCGTCGCTGGCGACCCCGAGCATGTCCGGGTTGCCCAGCGCAGACGCGATCGACTCTTCAGGCCGGTAGGCCGGTCGGGAGTCGCCCGCCGCGCGGACCGTTCCCCCTTGGCCGTCGCAACCGTGACAGGCCGAACAAAACGTGCTGTAAAGGGCTTTGCTGTAAAGGGCTTGGCTTTCCGGGGACGCTTCCTTCACGGGACGCGGCAAGGGAATGGGGGCGGGGGACGCGGCGCTGCGTTTCAAACGGACCATGTAATCCGCCAGGGCCCGGGCTTCTTCATCGGAGAGCCCCAGGTCGGGCTTCATCGCCCCGGGCAGCACGGTGGTCGGCGATTTGAAGTAGGCGAACATCCAGTTGGCCACCGTTCGCTCGCCCTCGACGCGGGTGAAATCGAGGTCCCGGACCGCCTTGTCGCCGGCGTAGGTAATGTCCGGGCCAAGATTTCCGCCTCGAGAGCCGATCTTGTGGCAACCGAGGCAGCCGTGCTCGACGACCAGTTGTCTACCCCGTCGCCGGACGTCCTCTTCGGACGCCGTTGCCCCGGAAGGCACCACGTACACCAGGCCGGATGCCAATAACAGCAGACACTTGGTCCAATAGAACTGACCTACCAGCATACGTCTCACTCCTTAGTTCGAGGTTTGCACTACTTCAGTTATACCGTGATCCAACGGTCCGCGCCGCGCAAATGGGCGATATCCGGGAGTACAACGTGGGCCATTCGAATGGACGATATGCTAAAGTATAACCTACGCTCTTCGGGCCGAAAACCAGGTCAGGGCTTGCCCATTCCGTAGGTCAGGGCTTGCCCTGACACTCCCAGAGCAGCGCCCGGCCACGACGGACAAACGGCCAGGGCGGATGGACAAGTCGGGCCTCGATGTCTGGCAAGTATCTTCTGGGGTCAGGCCGTGAATAGGCGTGTTGCCCGAGCTTGATCGAGCCTACGAACTCGATACGAATTGGTCTGGCCGAATTCTACGCCCAGGCGACGAACCCACAACCGTTATTCATGATTCACGGCGTGACCCCATTTTCGACCTGTATTGATACAGCACACGGTCGCACTGACTGCCGCCGCGACCGTCACTCCTGCTGCTGTGCGGCCTCTTTGACCGTGGCAATAAACTGTTTCGGCTCGACCGGCTTGGTCAGGCACTGCATCGAGGGGTGCCTCTCGATTCGGCTCTGGAGATCGGAACTCGCGTAGCCGGTGATGACGATCGTTTGCATCTTCGGGTTGACTTGCAGGAGGGCTTCGGCAACCTGGATTCCGTCGAGGTCCTCTCCAAGCACCAGGTCCACGATAAGGACGTCGGGCACGCCCTGCTTGGCGATCTCGATGGCCTCCGGGCCGTCGGCGGCCCCTTGGGTCTCGAACCCCTGCGTCGCCAACAGCGCACGCGAAGATTCGAGGCAAAAGGGCTCATCATCAACAATCAGGATTCTCACCGTTTTCGGCTCCTTTCGTGGTCGGGAGTTGAAGCGGCAGCACGAGCGTGAAGGCCGATCCATGGCCGGGGCTGCTTTCAGCGCGAATAGTTCCGCCGTGCCCCTCGATGATTCCGTGGGTAACGCTCAGTCCCAACCCGGTGCCCCCGGCTTCCTGGCGGGTGGTATAGAACGGATCGAAAACTTGGTCGGTCTGCTCCTTGGTCATTCCGCATCCCCGGTCTTCCACCAGCACGCGAACGGCGTCCGGCACCACATCGGCGCGCACCGTCACACAATCGCCCGGTTCCGAGGCTTCGATCGCATTGCAGATCAGATTGACGAAGACCTGTTCCATCTCGGTCGGGTTGATGGTCAGCGGCGGCAGAGAGTCGCTCAGCTCCAGGCGCACACCGACCTGCTTATCCGCGGCCGGCTGGCGGGTCAGATCCTTGGCGCGGCGGACGACGTCGGCCAGGCTGCCAGGCCATTTTTCCGACGTTTCCTGCCGGGCGAACTGGAGCACACCTTGGGTGATGCGGCCGCAGCGCAACGCCTCGCCCTGGATCTTCCGCAGCATCTCATCCACGGTTTGGCTGCCCTGGGGTCCGTCTTTCTGCTGCAGCGCAATCTCGCTGGCCAGCGCGATCCCGTGCAGCGGATTGTTGATTTCATGGGCGATCCCGGCGGCCATGGTGCCCATGGAGGCCAGTCTTTGGGAGCGGTACAGCGCTTCCTCGGTCCGCTCCCGCTCCTTCATTTCCCGGTAGAGCTGTTCGTTCACACTGGCCAACGCCGCCGTGCGGGCCCCCACCCGCTCTTCCAGCTCGTCGTGGGCCTTTTGCAGGGCCTCTTCCGACTCCCGCAGCGATTTCTCCGCGCGCTTTCGTTCGGTGACGTCGGTCACGAACGCAAAAGCACTTTCGAACCTTCCTTGGGTATCAAGGTTTCGATGCAAGAGAAGTTCGACGTTTCTTCTTTTCCCGTCCTTTCGAATGTACTCCTTTTCAAAACGTTGAGGCTTTCCCGATCTCATCAGGGTATCGAGTACTCTCGCTTCCAGCTCTCGCCATTCTGGAGGGGTGAGCGTTTCATCCCAGGTAACATCCTTCAGAAGCTCTTCCTCGCTGTAGCCTGTCAATTCACAAAACGCAGGGTTGACCCGAATCAGCCTCCCATCTGCGCTCCCCATGGCAAAGGGCTGAGAAGAAGTGTCGAGCATTTTGGCTAAGAGTCGCGCTCTTTCAGTGTTTTGTTGAAGCTCTTCCTGCGCTCGCTTCCGCTCGGTGACGTCTTGAACCGTTCCGATCATTCTCACCGGCTTGCCGCTTTGGTCAAAGACGACGATACCGTCCCCGGCCAGTATCCGTTCCGTGCCGTCGGGACGAACCGCGCGGTACTCGATAGGAGGTTGCACCTCTCCTTGCAACATGCGTTTGACACGTTCCATGATTCTCGGAACGTCGGCAGGGTGGGTCAATTCCATCACGGCGTCGAAAGAGATGGCTTCGCCCCTCTTTTCGAGCCCGTATATCCGGAACATCTCATCCGACCAGGTAACCCCGCCCGTAGCAATCTCCCAGTCATAGCTCCCGACGTGGGCAATTGCCTGCCCCGCTTCCAGGTTGGCGTTACTCTTCCTCAATTCCTCTTCCGCCCGCTTACGCTCGGTGATGTCTCGAATGCAACCGACCATTCGGACGGGCTTTCCATACTCATCGAAGATTGCCTGGCCGCGGGAATTCTGCCAGCGGTATTCTCCCGATTGGTGTCGGTGGCGGTAGTCCACGTCGTAGACCTTGCCCTCCTCGAGGTGGCCTTTCTCCGCGTTCATCACGTGGTCGTAATCATCGGGGTGGATTCGTGATGCCCAGGAATCGTAGGTATGCTGAAGCTCGGGGTCGTCGTGGGAATACCCGAGGATCTCGCACCATGCAGGCGAGAAGTACTCTTCGTCGGTCAGGATATCCCATTCCCAGATGCCGTCGCTGGTTGCGCGAACGGCGAGGTCAAACCGTTGTTCGCTCTCGCGCAACGCTTCTTCCGCCCGCTTGCGTTCGGTAATGTTAAGGACGCTACCGCGAGTGTTTATGAGATTGCCATTTTCGTTGAAGCGTGAGGAAGCGTTAAGTATGACATCAATATGGTAACCCCGTTTGTGAACCAGCGTGTATTCGATATCCCTGATCTGGCCTTTTGTTGTTATTTCTTGCCAGTGCTCTTGAAAGCTTTCCCGCTGGGCAGGGATTACAATATCTTGCCATGTTTTCTTGCCGACGATTTCTTCGCGACGATAACCGATCATCTCGAGTTCGGCGTCGTTGATGTCAATTATGATCTGATCGGGAGCAAAGATGTGAAGCCCGATGGGGGTCTTTTCAAAAAAGTCCCTGAATCGCTGTTCACTTTCGCTTATAATTTCCTCGGCCCGCTTGCGCTCGGTGATGTCGCGAATGCAACCGACCATTCGGACGGGCTTTCCCTGCTCATCGAAGATTGCCTGGCCGCGGGAATTCTGCCAGCGGTATTCTCCCGATTGGTGCCGGTGGCGGTAGTCCACGTCGTAGATCTTGCCCTCCTCGAAGTGGCCTTTCAGCGCGTTCATCACTTGATCGCAATCATCGGGGTGGATTTGTGACGCCCAGGCATCGTAGGCAGGGGGAAGCTCCGGATCATCGAGGGAGTATCCAAGGATCTCCCACGTGCGAGGCGCATACCGCGATTCGTTGGTAAGGACATCCCAGTCCCAGATGCCGTCGCTGGTCGCACGAACGGCCAGGTCAAACCGTTCTTCGCTCTCGCGCAACGCCTCCTCCGCCTGCTTGCGTTCGGTGATGTCTTGACTTCGGACAACGAATCCCTCCACCTCTTTGTCCAAGCCAAGAAATGGAAAATAGGCAGCGTCCCTGTACTGTCGGCCAAGAAGTGGAAAGTCAATCCAACTCTGGTAATGGACCTCCTCCCCGGCCAAACAACGTTCGGCGTTGGGCCTGATGGTTTTCTCAAAGAACTCTTCTCCAAAGATTTCAGAAACCGTATGGCCAATCAGTTCATCGCTGGTCTTGCCGAATGCCTTCAGATACGCCTCGTTGGCGGCAAGGTAGACGAAGCTCTTGTCCAGCAGGGCCAGCATGTCATTGGAATTGGACACGATAGATTTGAATTGGCGCAGTTCCTCTTCGGCCTGCCGGCGCCGGGTAACGTCTCTCCCGATTCCCAAATACGTGCCATTTGCCAGACGAACGGCATTCAACTCCAAAGCCAGACGCCGTCCGCCCTTCGCGATCACGTCAAAAGTGCGGGACATTCTTCCGCGCTGGAGCAATTCGTCGAAATAACCGAGAACGACGTCCAACTGGTCCGGTGCGGCAATGTCACGGATGTCGAAGGAAAGAAACTCTTCTTCCGAATAGCCGAGCATCTGGCAAGCCTTCTTGTTGGCCTCGACGTATTGTCCTTTCCCGTCGACCACGAAGATGGCGTCACTGGCGTTCTCGATCAGGGCTCGGTGCTTCTGTTCGGACTCCCGCAACGCTTCCTCGACCTGTTTGCGCTGCCCTATCTCCTCGCTTAATCTGTCGACCGTCGATGTCAACTCGGCCGTTCGCTGCCGGACATTGGCTTCCAACTCGTCCTGGGCCCTGTGCAGCGCCTCCTCGGCCCGCCGGCGTGCCCGGACGTTCTCCTGTTGCTTCAGCGTGGATGCGATGGCCAACGGCAGCAATTGCAGGTACTGCCGCGCGTCGTCCTTGACCAGGAAATCGGCGGCGCCGGCCTTCTTCGCTTTGACGGCAACGGATAAATCGTCCGCTGCGGTGATGAAAATGCTCGGCGTCCCCGCGGCTTCCTTCTGGACGTCCAACCCACTACCGTCGGGGAGCTTGTGGTCGATCAGCACCAGGGCGATCCCACCCTCACGCAATCGCGACGTCGCTTCGGCCACCGTTGTCGCCACGACCAGGTCGTAGGGCAGAGACTCTTCGGCAAACAGGCGCTCGACGGCCATGCGATCGAATTCGTCATCCTCGACCAACAAAATCCGAACGCCTTGCGATTCTATCATCGCGGTTCTCCGGGTAATTCGCTGAGGAGAAAAGGAGGAGAAAAGGGGTTAGGACTCTTTGATTGGGCATTTCATGATTCCCTTTCACTTTCATCGACTACGACGAGGTGCAATCAGGCTTACTGACCCTCTCCGCATTCTCGCCAGCCAGGAACTTGTCGAACGCACCCGGCCGCAGGCGCGAAAGCAGTAGTCGGGGGCCTTGGTGCGGCCGCCGATCTCGATGGCGCCCTCGTGGATCACCTCCTTGTACGCCTCGACGTAGCCTTGGCGGCTGTGAACGTCCCAGCCGAGCGCCTCGAAAAACGGAGCCAGGAATTCCCGCCGAAGCTGCGTCTGGTTGTACTGACCCGATCGGCACGCGTCCCGATGACTGTCGAACCGCTCGACCAACTCGCCGACCGCCGCCGGTGCCGTCATGCTGCCGTTTCCTGCGATAACATCGACACTACCCCGCCAGGATAAGGAGGATTATAACCCGAATGGGCGTCCGGCAGAAGAGGGTGGGGGATTTCAGATTTCAGACTGCCGATTCAGACGGGAGTGGCCAAATCTTGGGGTTGATCGGCGGCGTGGGCGATCGCGTCGGGGTTGGTCTCCAACGTGGGATGCCGAGCAGCCGATAGTGGTTCGGCGGATGCTCTGCCGGCGGAATGCCCAGCCACATGTGATACGGATCGAAGGCGTCCGGCATAGCTGCTCCCATTCCCGGCAGTGCCCCAACCAGCGAGTGGATTGTACACCCAAAGCGGGCATGAGCAAGAGTGGCGGCTGCCCTTTTTTGGTCCATCCGGAATTCGGGTGCTCAGGATCGGAGGCAAGGGCAGTACGGGTTCCTCTAGTATCTTACCATAGGCAGCCATCGCGCAGTGATTTACACTCATTGTAGCACACGAACGCCTGCTGCGGGATGCATCTTGCGGCAGGCAGCGGCTTGTAGATCG